>Ga0209264_1002055_pt1 | contig 10325 bp, 12 predicted proteins | sample SaaInlV_DNA_150m_FD_184687 | JGI IMG/M metagenome (GOLD analysis project Ga0209264, IMG submission 184687) | Marine microbial communities from expanding oxygen minimum zones in the Saanich Inlet - SI075_LV_DNA_150m (SPAdes) (version 2) | ecosystem: Environmental > Aquatic > Marine > Unclassified... | reverse complement strand
AGTGTTTGACTGGGATCTCTTGATAATGCTTTTTTTACAGATTGTACTTTAAATGCTTGGCTAAATTGGGACATTTTTGTCTCCTAAAATTAATTTTTATAGGCGACAGGTATGTTGACACAGAGGGATACCTGACCTGTCGCAATCACCAGACCGCGGATACGACGTAGTTCAACTACTGAATCGACTGCACCCGCAAATACCAACCGGTCATTAGTATGAATAATCGTTTGAGGTGATACAACTGGAATAATTTCGCCATCGCGCACGATTTCTATTAAAAACAGTCCGGGTAAATGACGCAGGCCAGCATCCTGTATGGTTTGCCCTGATAGTTCACAATTCGGTTTCACTAACATTTCTACCAGGTATTCGCGAACATCACTGAATTGCTCAATGGCTCCCTTACGCTCCGAAATTAAATAAGGTCCTAAAACAATAAGATATAGGCAGCCAGCGATGGTTATGGGTAATCCAACTGCAGCAATTGCAAATAAGTCAAAGCCGGGATAACCAGATTGGCGCATTAAACTATCGACAACAAGGTTGGTACTCGTACCGATCAGAGTGCAGGTTCCACCCATGATGGATGCATAACTAAGCGGTAATAGAAAATGTGAAGCACTATATCCACTACGTTTACTCCAGTCTTGCACTGCACTGGTAAACATCGCAACCACAGGACTGTTGTTTATAAGCATACTAAGAGTTGCGGCAGGTAACAGCAAACGTATCAATGCTAGAGACATATTCGCGGGCCGTCCCAGGAGCAGGCGACCTAACCATGCAATAGCACCTGTTTCGCGCAATCCTGCCACGGTGACATAGAGTACCGCGATGGTTGCCACGCCTGGGCTGGAAAATCCAGAGAGAGCTTCTGAGGGGGTTAATACGCCACCAATAAGTAACAAACTTAACGCACCCAATAAGATACTGTCGGCAGGAAAACGATTGCTGGCGAGCAGAAATAAAGAACACGGAAGTATTAAAGCGACGGCTAAAAGATCAATCTGTATCAAGTCAAAAATCCGTGTAATGAGGCATTATTAGGTGAATGGGCCTAAATAAAATAATTTTAACATGGCTATATTATTAGTGGGTTGCTAACTCATAAAGCCAATAACGGATAGTTTGAGGGAAAATATAAATAAATTGCAAAATAACCTTGTTCTTTATTTGTTCTCCTACTATACTTACAACAAAACAAAAGGAGAACATAAATGAATGGGTTAACGCGAAAACAGCAGGATATTTTTGAATTTCTGCTCAATAACCACAAGGATTTTCCCTATCCACCCACCTTAGATGAGGTCTGTAGTGCACTGGGTTTACATTCGCGGGGGTCGTTACATAAACATATTAAAGCGCTGATTGAAGCAGGCCTGGTTGAATCATCTGATCGCAAGCAAAAAGGTATCAGGCTAACGGAACAGGCGAAGCAATATTTACAAGCTAGTGATGAGTCGGCAGGAACTCCTTTTGTGGGTTTTATAGCTGCAGGTAGGCCGATAGAAGCAATTGAACAAATTAGTTATATTAATATTCCCGAGCAGATTAAAACTGATAAGACTTGTTATATCCTGCAAGTAAAAGGGGACTCAATGATAGAGGAGGGAATTTTTGACGGTGACTGGGTCATTATTGAGCAAAGAAGTTGTGCACGTAACGGTGAAATTGTCGTCGCTTTAATAGAGAAATCAGAGGCGACTTTAAAGTTTATTGAGCAATACCCGCATGAAACATTACTCATTCCAGCGAATTCAAATATGTCTGCTATGAAATACAGACCTGAACAAGTGGAAATACAAGGTGTTTTAGTCGGACAAATGCGTAGTTATATTAATTAATAGGAGAACTAAAATGCAACATAAAATTCATATGCAAGATCAAATTACCAATCGAATTGATATGATTATGCAGGATCAACAGCATTGGCTATTACATGTCATAGAAGACTTAGCAACCCTATGTTTTGTGGTGTCAATTGTTGCTGTCGGAATTATCTGGTAAGACATGAGGTATAAAAATTACTTTATTTGCATTAGGAGCGTGCACGAAATAATTTAAGCAACTGACTTGTCTTTTTATCCGTCTTCTGTGGTGCGGAAACTGTTACGTAGCGAGCTATGCTCCTGATTCTATGCCTTGAATGCGAATAAAAACCCTGTGCCAGATGCTCAACTTATTCCGTGCGGGTTCCTTAATAATCTGGTATTGTTATTTACTTGTTTTTATATGAGTAAAGAAAATGCATCGCAAGCTAATACATGAATGGTTTGACACCACGAAAGGACAGATATTACAACAGCAGGAAACAGCATTTTTGAAGCACTCAATTACTGTGAGTTGTAAGCAGATTATTGTCCAAATCGGTGCTTTAGGGTGGGAAAATGACTTTATAGATTGTAGTTTATATGAGCAATTTTATGTCCTAGATGACGAGCAGGACTCATGTTACGAAAGCAAGCTAGTCAGAGGGTCGACTATCGCCTTACCGTTTAAGTCGGAGTCGGTAGATATGGTTATTTTGCCGCATGTACTAGAATTTTCTCAACATAAACACCGAGTGTTACGTGAAGTTGAACGTATTTTAAAGCCAGAAGGTAAATTAACTATTCTCAGCTTTAATCCCTGGAATATATACATTAACCTGCAATATATAAAGCGCAGAAAAAAGCATACTCGCTGGTTTCCGGATCTGGTTAGTCGAACACGAATTGAAGACTGGTTGCGCTTACTAAACTTTGAAGTTGACGTGGCTGCTGGGTTCAATTTTGATACAACACGAATAAATTCTCAACATGCAGAGTCAAGAAAGCAGGAACTAAGAGTTGCTGCCTATGGTATTAAAGCGATTAAAAGGTGCTATCATCTTATCCCTTTGACACCCATACGAGACTATCAATCAAAATATGCAATGGCTAAAATAATTGATATTCCAATAAGACAAAGACAATATGATGCAGAGAGTTGAAATATATACGGATGGCGCCTGTCGTGGAAATCCGGGACCAGGTGGTTGGGGAGTTTGGTTTAAAAGAGGCGATACTGAAAAAGAGTTGTATGGCGGTGAATTGGAAACCACCAATAATCGCATGGAATTGATGGCTGCTATTCAGGCTTTAGAAGCGCTAAATCAACCCTATTCCGTGACGCTATATAGTGATTCCAAGTACGTGTTACAGGGTATCACAGAATGGATTGTCAACTGGAAAAAACGTGGCTGGAAAACTGCAGCAAACAAACCAGTTAAGAATGAAGACTTATGGAGACGCCTAGATGCAGCTATGCAGAAACATGAAATAGATTGGCTCTGGGTTAAAGGGCACTCTGGTAATCCCGGTAATGAAAAAGCAGATCAATTAGCCAATCAGGGCGTTGATTCACTATAAGGCCCGCTAGATAATCGCTGCACATTCCAGGCAGCCTAATATGCAGGATTATGGATATAAGATATTAGTTGCCCAGAAGTACCTAGAGTAGTTCATTAAGTTGGGGCGCTTATCAGCATTCAAGTAATGCCAAACTTGAGTATGGTTTATATCTTTGTAGCTAAGCAGGTATAATGCACTCTTTAATTAAGAATGCTTTGATGGAAGTGTGGTTGATATGCAACTGATAGACTTCTGAATTCAGGGCTTTGAATTAACATTATTTGTTGTACAAATACTTGAACACACTAGGAAAAAAGACCCAATGTCAGATGTAGATTTTATCAATGAGCTTAATAGGAGAAGAACCTTTGCCATTATCTCACACCCGGATGCGGGTAAGACGACATTAACTGAAAAATTATTATTATTCGGTGGTGCAATACAGCAAGCAGGTTCGGTTAAGGGACGTAAGGCAGACCGTCATGCGACATCTGACTGGATGGAAATGGAAAAGCAGCGGGGTATTTCGGTAACCACCTCGGTGATGCAGTTTGAGCATAATTCTGCCATCATGAATCTACTGGACACCCCCGGGCATGAGGACTTCTCTGAAGATACCTATCGTACCCTGACAGCCGTTGATTCAGCGTTAATGGTGATCGATGTGGCAAAAGGGGTAGAGAACCGCACCATCAAATTGATGGAAGTGTGTCGCTTGCGTACCACGCCTATTTTGACCTTTATTAATAAACTGGATCGGGAAGGTAAAGAGCCGATTGAGCTCCTGGATGAAGTTGAATCGGTACTTAATATTGAGTGTGCGCCAATAACTTGGCCGATTGGGATGGGTAAGCGTTTTAAAGGCGTCTATCATTTATATGAAGATACAGTACATATATTCAGTGCGACACATGGTGGGAAAATCATGCAAGGTGATACCATCAAAGGTCTGGATAATCCTGAATTAGATGCTTTAGTGGGTGATCAGGCGGACGAACTACGAGAAGAAATTGAACTGGTTAAGGGCGCAAGTCATGAGTTTAATTTAGATGCCTATTTAGCCGGAACCCAAACGCCTGTTTTCTTTGGCTCTGCGATTAATAATTTTGGTATCTTAGAGTTACTGAATGCTTTTGCTGAATATGCACCAGCACCTAAAGGTCGGGAAGCAGATCAGCGTTTTGTCAGTGCCCAGGAAGAGACATTTTCTGGCTTTGTATTTAAAGTCCAGGCCAATATGGACCCATCACACCGTGACAGAATTGCATTCTTACGGGTCTGTTCCGGGAAGTTTGATAAAGGCATGAAAATTAATCACGTGCGTATCGGCAAAAAAATACAGGTCGGTAATGCCATTACCTTTAAAGCGGCTAGCCGTACAAACATTGAAGAAGCCTATTCTGGCGATATAATTGGCTTGCATAATCACGGCACCATTCAGGTGGGTGATACCTTTTCTGAAGGCGAAGTGCTTAAATATTCAGGCATTCCTTATTTTGCACCTGAGTTATTTCGTCGTGTGGTTCTGAAAGACCCCTTGCGCGGAAAGGCATTGAAAAAAGGTCTGCTGCAATTAACAGAAGAGGGTGCTACCCAGTTATTTAAACCCTTAAAAAATAATGATCTGATACTCGGTGCAGTTGGGGTATTGCAGTTCGATGTCACTGCATTCCGCTTAAAAGCCGAATACAATGTTGAATGTGTATATGATAATGTTTCAATTAATACAGCGCGGTGGGTTAGTTCCGATAACACAGAAAAATTTGCAGAATTCAAGAAAAAAACCTTCGATAATTTAGCCGAAGATGGTGGCGGTTACCTAGTCTATCTGGCATCTAGTCGGGTTAACTTGCAGCTGACAGAAGAGCGCTGGCCCGATATTCAATTCAGTGCAACACGAGAATTATAGTTAATGAGGGAAGTAGGCTTTAGCCTACCAGGCTCCGTTAGTCATACAGGCTAAAAAGTTGCACTGGGGCGGAGGAACACTGACTTTTTTAGATCATCAGCAGATGGATCGTTTGATGAATGACACATGCCAGAATTTTAATCTAAGAGAGGATGATAGCGGCGAGTATTCGATAGAAATTGATCCACGCGCAACAGATAATCAAACGATTAAACAGTTGCGTGAATTAGGCTTTAATCGTATCAGTCTAGGCGTTCAGGATTTCGATCCTGCAGTACAGAAATCGGTTAACCGTATTCAATCAGAAGCGCAAACCTTTGCGGTATTAGAGGCTGCACGAAAAGAGGGCTTTCGCTCTACCAGTATCGATCTAATCTACGGTTTACCTTTGCAAACGGTTACATCGTTTTCTGTCACCCTGGATAAAATTCTCAGTGTCGATCCTGATCGCTTTTCAATTTTTAACTACGCACATCTTCCTACAAGGTTTAAAACACAACGGCAGATGAATGAAGCAGACATGCCCAGTGCAGAAGTTAAGCTGAATATCCTGCAAATGATTATTCAGCGTTTACTAGAAGCCGGCTATATTTATATCGGCATGGATCATTTTGCCAAGCCTGATGATGAACTGGCAATAGCGCAAAGAGACAATAAATTATATCGCAACTTTCAAGGCTACTCGACGCATTCAGATTGTGACTTGATTGGATTAGGTATAACATCTATTGGACGTGTGGCCGATAGATGTATACAAAATGTAAAAGATTTAGCTGCGTATGATGCAGCCATTAAGCTAGGTGCATTACCAGTATTTAAGGGACTTGTGTTAAATGACGATGATAAACTTCGCTGTGCGGTGATTACCCAGCTAATATGTCATTTCTCCTTAAGCTTTGAACAAATTGAGCAGCAATACGCTATTCAGTTTAGAGATTATTTTTCTGATGAACTCACCGTTTATATCGCATGCAAAAAGATGCTTTACTAACGATGGATGACAGAGGCATTCATGTATTAACAGCAGGACGCCTACTTATTCGCAATATTTGTATGATCTTCGATCGCTATCTTAATGCGAACAGACCGCAATTTTCAAAAGTTATATAAGTGAGGTATTTTTATGACTGAACAGAGTCAATTAAATTCAAAGTGGAATATGAATGCAGCTTTGCACCATATTTATATGAATGAAATAATTTTCATTACCTTGATATCCCTATGCTTTTTTGGTGAAGTGTTAATAGAGATTTCAGATAGAGCAGGTGTATTCTACTGGCTATTAATGTCACCTGTTTTTTTTCTGCTCTATGCTAAGTGAAAAAACCAAAGCTTTGGCAACAGGTTATGAAACGGAACACTTAATAAAGTACCAAATGTTTTTTTGGGGCAGTGCTTTTTTTGCAATATTGCTGATATTTTTATTGTGGCATGCCGAAATGATGAAGGCTCAGGCAACTGCAATTTCCATCCACATTATTCTGGCGCATACCATGTTTTTTAGTGGCATAGTCTTGGGCTTCCGCTTTTATTTAATCGGTGCCTTATTATTCTGCACCGCCGGATTAACCATCTTGATGGAAGCGCACTTTGCTATCGACTTGCTTATTACAATTCCTTTTATCTGGTTAGGATTTTATTGGGAAAAAAATCATTTATTTCCTACGCTAAAACGAAAAAATGATTTTGTTAAATATATAGTCGAAGACCAAAATCATCACCGCAGGGCAGGGGATACGAAATAAAAGCAATTCCCATTAGGCTAGCCAATAACTATAGAGCTGGTTATATAAACACCATACAACAAATCAGATGATCACAATTTCGCCAGAAATAATAGGCTATGTGGCGGGGACACTCACCACTCTTTCTTTTTTGCCGCAAGCTATTATGACACTTAAAACGAGAGACACAGAGTCACTCTCACTAAGTATGTACAGTATTTTTACCACAGGCGTATTATTGTGGCTTATTTATGGTATATATTTGGATGATACCGCTATTATCTATGCAAATGCGATTACTTTGATTCTTGCATCATCAATTTTATGCATGAAAGTTTATAACACGCTGACGCATAAGATGGGGCATGCTTCAAGCAAGGAGCAATAAAGACTGGCAAAGAATGACAGGAAAAAATAATGCAACCGTCTTTTAAATCCTTGAATTATTAATTAAAACAATTTACATCAATCATTTCTGCATAAAAGACTTTTCATTTTCCTCAAAATTGCGTATTATACCAGTCTTACGGAGAGGTGGCTGAGTGGCCGAAAGCGGCGGTCTTGAAAACCGTTGAGGGTTTATCCCCTCCCAGGGTTCGAATCCCTGCCTCTCCGCCATAGATAAAAAATAAGACCCTGTTTTTACAGGGTTTTTTTATGTCTAAAATTTCTCAGCCCTACTTCCAGCCCTACTTTAGGTTTTGATTCACATTGAATCTTATTGAACAAGTTACTCGCAATCATTGCCCTAATCTTGCGGTTACTGTTGAAGCCTATAAGGGCTTATTCCAAGCTAAATATGGTGCGCCCTCTGTCGCTGAAATTCTTAGCAAGCAAGGTTATAGCCTAAAGTCTTATGCCCAAATATTTCCTAATGCAGAGTGTAATCAGCCATTGCAGTACAGGTTTATTCCAGCTAATACACCTGAAGCATCAGAACTGCTGAATAAGTCCCTAATCAGTTTGCTTAATGCGCATAAGCCCAAATCAGCATCGGGTGTTGTTGATGGTTTTATAGTTTGGGAATGTCCAGGGACTGGCTAAGCCTTAAAGTTAGTTAATATCATGTGATTAACTGTCAGGTTTCACTACGTTGTACCGTGATTTTTAAGAAGGTCAGTCCGAAACATATCCGGTGGATTTCTGAAAATTTCAGGGGTTATTCTATACCAATATTGAAGTGCCTCAAAGGGCGTTCTAACCTTTAATTCTTTTGTTAAGCCACCGTGCCTTCGGTTAAGATTATAATAGACTAAGAACTGACTTAAATCGGCCTTTAACTCAGCTTCATTTTTGTATGTAACGGTTTTAATTGTTGCATTCTTAATTGTCCCGTTAACTCGCTCAACCATACCATTGATTATGGACTTCCCTGCATCCGCTGAGAACTTCCTTGTCCCTTATCCGTGCAAAGGCATTGCTATTGAGCCCTCCCTGCAATTGTAAGCGCATGTTCGATCCGTTATTGTAAATGACCTCCATTATATCTATAACGTATTTACTTGCCTTATACATCAGGTCTACTAGTTTTATGCGCTAAATTGTCATAAAACCTTGGTACTAATCATTTTCTGGAACATAGATTGGCTCGTCTGGGTAAAGTACGCAGTTAACTCCTTTATTGTCTACTGGTTGTTGGCACTTAGCGTTAAGTATTCCCCAAACGAAATCAATTTGCGTGGCAATAATCGTCGGAATATCATTGGTATAGAACCAGCTTGGGTTGGGCGAACCCATTTCTACTTGATTGTACCCTTGAAGATTTAGCCGCCATGAGCCACCGACTGCCGTGTTAGTATTTCCGGAACGATCAACCGAAGCTTGTGAATGGCAGGTTGTGCAGGAAGCAGAATTTACAAACCCACCCTCTGTGACTGTGGCACCCATTCCCGTAGGAACCCCTGCCGTTGTTGTGAACGTAGATTGCGTGCCTTTTAAACGATAACTCTTCCAGGCAGGATCAGTTGCTGAAATCATTTCATGGTTAGAATCTACAGCGTCGGTTGCTATACCCATGTCTTGAAATAGCTCAGCTAGACCTAGTGTCTCTACCTCACCGGTATTGGCGGGCAAATAGACTTTGCCAGATGAGAATAAAGTATCGTTACCTGTTAACTTATCATTATTCAAAAAAGTGTTAGGGGCGATAAAGTGTGTGCCGAAATTCCCTCCAGCGTAGGTAGAGGGATTAACAGAGTATCCAAAACTATCGTTACACCCGATGTAATCACAGCGACCCTTATTGGCGACATGCTCCATAGCATACCAATGCCACACTGGAAGTGCTTTTGAGGAATTGGTCATGGCAACCAAATAGTAATAGCCGGGATTTTGGTCTTTTTCACCTGTTCCCGGTAGGTAAACTGTTATGTAAGGGTAATTTTGGTTATTGGGTGGAATATTTAAATCGGGTCCTTGGACTATCAGTTGGCGATCCAACATAACTTGCATGGAGATGAAATCAGCTTTGAACATGACTGAATCTATAGGAAACTTAACTTGAAATTTTTGAACAGCCGCTATATCACCACTGCCAATTGCATTGTTCTGAGCGATATTTCGAGAGCCCAGACCTTCTTTCGAATACAAATCATTGCGATAAATATAATCAATCATTGGTTGATTTCTAAACACAAGCTCGAGCTCTAGATCACGCAACACACGACCTGGGTCAGTGCCGCGATGGTTTATAATACTGCCATTTGGTTGATTTGTGTTTGTAGGCAATGGGCTCACAGTCTCGTAGTCAGCACGAAAATACGGACATCCGTCATTTGGTTGAGCGCCAGGCATGATTTCGGCATTGGGATTACAACAGTTTGATGGGGAAATACCCGCTGTGCAAAGAGGCAAAGGCTTTTTGGGCCATATTGTTTCATCAATGCCCCAATTCCAAAAAGACTGAGCAATTGCATTTGTAAGTTGTGCCCAGGCGAATGCGTCAGGGCAGGTTGCCGCTCCAGATGACTGGTTTATGCCATTTATTGATGCAACGCCATCGCTCACTCCAACACTGCAGGTGGGTGCATCTTGCACAAAACTTCGATAAAGCATGAACTGTTGAATGGTGTTAGGTACCGGATTTTTGGGTAATGACCAGCGGAGGGGAGTTCCGAAGTCGGTGGGAACTCGAGTGAGCTCGGCTTTGATTACATTACATTTGCATATTCGCACCCATCATGAACACCTATTCTTATGCATCGTGAACACTGATTCTTATCGAACGTGAACACCTATTCGCACCGGAACGTGAACACTTTTGGTGTTGCATGCGAATCGGTGTTCACGATCAATAATTTCCTTATTTACGCATTGATT
>Ga0209264_1002025_pt1 | contig 10416 bp, 10 predicted proteins | sample SaaInlV_DNA_150m_FD_184687 | JGI IMG/M metagenome (GOLD analysis project Ga0209264, IMG submission 184687) | Marine microbial communities from expanding oxygen minimum zones in the Saanich Inlet - SI075_LV_DNA_150m (SPAdes) (version 2) | ecosystem: Environmental > Aquatic > Marine > Unclassified... | reverse complement strand
TCTGGGCATGAACCTGAACCTGAACCTGAACCTGAACCTGAACCTGAACCTGAACCTGCACCTGAACCTGCACCTGAACCTGAACCTGAACCTGAACCTGAGCCTGAACCTGAACCTGTGTCTGAACCAAACGACTACTTATATATTGTCGGTGATTCCATTAAAAATTCAAGTGATGCCAAAAATACTTCGGAACAAATTGATGGTAAAATCTGGTTATATGATTCTGCAGGTAATAGTATTGATGAAAAAAGTGCACCCACTACATCTATGACAAATTTTCCGACTACAATAAATAGAAGTATTATTCAAGATAATCATAAAAATCTCTATATTTCAGGTTATGGAACGGCGAGTTTAACTGATACTTCATTTTCAGGTATACCATCTTTTGTTATGCGGTATTTTGACAATGACATATATTTTACACCTGCTATACCAAAAACTGAAAAAACTTTTAATAAAGACGGAATTATTACCTTTTATTGCACGATATTAGAAAATACCGACATAACATTTAACATGAATATGAATATAGAAGTTCATTTAATCGGTGGAGGAGGAGCTGGAGCAAGTGGAATTTCTAATGATACTTATACATCGGGTGGAGGAGGAGGTGCTGGAGGAAGTTATGATGGGGATGATCAATTTCATGTTACTGCGGGACATACTTATACAATGACAATTGGTCATGGAGGAACTGTAAACAAAGATGGCAATGGGTCTACTGGTGGTACTACTAAAATTACTGATATATCAACTGATAATGATATAAGATTTGCTTACGGTGGATATGGTGGAAAATATATGTCGAATGTAAAAACTGTCCCAAGTGGTACAGTTAGTAGTTATGGATCAGGTGGCTACGGATTTTACTATTCCAATGAAAATCCAAATCCTATAAAGCCACATTTTGATGTGGTAAACGATAATAATAAAGGTGGTACTGTCAATAATACAATTACTTGGTATAATGGTGAACAGATTACATTACAAGGTGGTGGAAATGGTGGTTTAGTTGGTCCAACACCATTTTTTAGTGGATCAGGTCTAAGAGGTATTGGTGGAGGTAATACTATTGCTAATGCAAATCCTCCTTCTAACAATTATGGTGCGGGTGGCGCTGGAGGACAAGGTATTTCTAACTCTGAATCACATATGGCTGGAGGTAGTGGAGGACAAGGTGTAATTTATATGAAAATAACCGTACCTGCTGATATTCAACCTGAGCCTGAACCGGAGCCTGAACCTGAACCTGAACCGGAGCCTGAACCGGAACCTGAACCAGAACCTGAACCAGAGCCTGAACCAGAACCAGAACCTGAGCCAGAACCAGAACCTGAGCCTGCTCCTGAGCCGGAGCCTGAGCCTGCTCCTGAGCCGGAGCCTGAACCAGAACCTGAACCAGAACCTGAACCTGAACCGGAACCTGGGCCTGAACCTGAACCGGAACCTGAACCTGCACCGGATAACAATTCTGATATAAAAATAAACATGATATCTTTTGTCAATATTCCTTTTACGATAACATTAGCCAATTTTGGTGCATCATATGCAGGAACAAATGATACTATTATTCCAAGTAGTGGTACTGGTAGTTTAACTGTCATCGATGATATACTAACCATTACACCAGGTACCGAATTTATTAGTACAAATAATGTATTATTAACTTTTTTTCCAATTCCGATTACAAAGGATTCTGCATCACTTCAGGTTGAACTAAATGTGCGCATTATTAATCCACCAGTTAGAGTGATAAACAATAAAATATCCCAAGTTTATTCCGATCAAGTAAAAACTATAAAAGTAAAAAATATGTCTGGTAATTGGGGAACACAACTTATCCACATTGAAAATAGCGATTTTCCACCTACAATAACAATTCAGGATCCGGAAACATATGGTACAACCAAGATTATTAATAAAGGACTTAATTCATATGATATTACATTTACACCCATCGATGACTTTAGTAGCCTATCATATGGATTGTTCTTTTTAGTAAATACATTCAAGAAAATTTCCTCTACAAATGAAATACCAACTATATATGATGCTACTCGAACACTCATACATGTTGTAAATGCCATGAAGTATACATATCCTAATAATAAGGCCACGAATATTTCCATGTAAACTTAAAATTGTGTAAATTAAAAACATTCTAATATTTAATTATTCATTACAATATTAGAATTATTATATCATTATTTATTAATGAGTGAATCTATTCATATTGGAAGTGTAATATTATTTTCAAGTAATAATATTCCGGAAAATTATCTATTATGTGATGGAAAATCATACGACATAACTGAATATCCAGATTTATACAATGTAATTGGATATAATTATGGAGGTACTGATCCTGATCCTAATTTTAGTGTCCCGAATTATATTGGTAAGGTTTCTATTGGTGCGGATCAAAATAATATTGCTTCAGATAGTGGTGATCCAAAATTAATTAGTACCAATATTCCCCAAGTTTCTATTAATGATAATAGTGGTGGAATATATTTTCATAGTCCAGGTGGAATAGGTGATTGGGCATATGATAAAGGTGCACCCAAAGGAGATAGTACTAAGAGTTATTGGTTTCCATATTCTACTAATGGCTCATCCGGTAGAAGTGATATTAATACACTTACCATTGGAACATTGGAAAATACTAACTTGCCACCACCAAATGGTATTTATATGAATTATATTATACGTGCTAAAAATTCTACTGAGCCTGAACCTGAACCAGAACCAGAACCTGAGCCTGAACCTGAACCTGAACCTGAACCTGAACCTGAACCTGAACCTGAACCTGAGCCTGAACCTGAACCTGAACCTGAGCCTGAACCTGAACCTGAACCTGATTTACCATCGAAAGATGTATATGGACCAAGTAGTCAATCTTTTACAACAGCTACAAGTTATACGATTTACCCACAAGAAGGATATTATATTAACGTAGTAGCAATAGCATCAGGTGGCAATAGTGGAATCGGTGGAGGGGTAAACTCGTCGATTTATTATTATTCCAGTAGTGGAGGAGGTGGATCGTCGTGTAATATTGATTATAAAGATAGTACTACACCAATAAACGTTATTATAGATAACTACGGAAATATATTACTTAATGAAAATAATAATACTCTTAGTTTAAATCGGGGAGTGAATGGTAGTAATTATAATGAAATATATTCATCGAATGGTGGGACATTTTTTTCAAGTTTACCAAATGATAATATTAGTATAAATAATATTTATCCCGGTAATTCCGGTGATCCGTATTATCCACTTTATAATAATAATGGTATGCCACCAGAAGGAGGCGATCCACAATTAATTATTGAAAATTATGGTAAAGGTTCAAATGGAATATATACAAGTACTATTTCAGATAATTTAAATGCGTATTTTCAGGTTCAATGGATAAAAATGGAAACACCTACAAGTAGAGGAAGTGAATGTACACCATTTCCAATTAATTATGTACCTGATCCTCCAAGACTATGGTCAAGAGAGCAATATGGCTGCCCCCCTAATACGAATGATGACCCTCTTTTTTACGAAAAACTTAGTGAACGGCGAAAAGCTGAAATATTCAAGTATAAAAATAATGCCAATAACATGTCAAAAAAACAACAATATGCGAATATTGCCAGCGGTCGCAATAATACCGGTAAACAATCCTGGGCAACACAGTCGGCAACATATACTGATCCTAATGTACAAAAAGATAAACTCAAGAGGTCTGGTATAGATGGTGGCGTTCTTATTCCCGTAAAACCTTGTGCAGAGAAAAACTGCGCCATGTCTTATGAAAATGACACTCCTGGACCTGCGAGAAGTATATGTTTAAATCCGGCAATTCAGCTATATAATTTTAAAGTAAATCGAACATATCGTGCGAGTGGTGGAAAATGGCCCTATATTGGTGGTAAGCCGAAAAATAGTGGTGATAAATAATGTATAAAATAAAATTAAATAATGTATAAAATAAAATTAAATAATGTATAAAATAATATATGATATATTATATATGATTTTATTGTTGCGCGGACATATTCGCGAATCTTTCAAAAATAATGATTTATTATATCTAATCAAAAATATTTATAAAATTTGTCCTGATTTATCTATTTATATTCATACATGGGATGTAATTTCTAATAATATAAGCTGGAGAAAAATAAAAGAAAATAAAAATATTGTTAATAATGAATTAATATATGACTATTTTAGAGAAGTTAAATCATTAATTAAGCATATTATTATTGAAAATGATAAAAAGATTACATTACATGGTAAAACAAATGGCAAGTTATTTAATTCATCTATGCCAATTGTGGGATGGAAAAATTATTGGTATGGAAAATATCAAATAATAAAGCATTTATACGATAATATTGAGAATAAAGAGACTCCTATTATTAATTGTCGTTTTGATGTACTAAAAAATAGTTTTTCTTTTAATGTGAATAATATATTGCAATTCATATATTCTAACAAAAATACCATATTCGTTGGAAATGAGTTTATTTTTGATACAACCAAAGAAGGTATAGATAATATATATATGGGTTCTGTAAAAACAATGTATATTCTTACTCGATGCTTCCATAATGATTTGGATAAAATTTCTTCCATGTATCCAGAAATAATAAACCAAGAATTCAGTGTGTTTATGTTAAATAATTTCATTCTTAAAAAATATATTGTCGTGGAACCATCGAAAGTAGAATTTAATAGAAACAAAAGTATTATTAAAATGAGTATTATATAAAAAAATGATAGAATATGAAAATGATTATATATGCTATCATTTACGAAAAATGTCCGGTACTAACACTGACGCTAACAAAGGAAATGTGGAAACGGAAACTATTGACCTAATGTCTTCTTCGCTCAATAATTTTATTTCTGACATGCGAAAGGTTGATGCTGGAGAAGAACACATGAATACTATTATTGACAAAGTATCAACATCTGATGAAATGAATGATATTCTTAGAGTAATGAATTCTATTATGGAGTGCAAAAAACACATTAAATTAAATACCGTAAATAATTAAAACATTATTTCGAAAAATATAAGGATAAAGTGATTTTTTTATATATACATAAAAATAATGGGCTATAAATACGGAGTATGGTTAGTATATGATAAATATGTCTTTCCTACCACACACATTGGCCATTTTACCATTACCTGTTTTATGGAAAAAACAGACGCATTTTCATTATATAATGACCTTTTAGCAACTTATGGAAAATATCATTACATTGATGTAAAAGGTAATATACCGATAATCTTCGATAAAAATATGTATGAAGATGATGATAATGATATGGGATCGTGGGGATATGAGGGAAAACAACATGATTGGGAAAACTTCAAAAAATGTACTAATACTTATGAATGCAATTTTTCACAAATACCTCATACCAGTATTGAGTACTATAAAACGCATAGCGTTGAACCAAGAATAATTGATGATATATGCGTAAAATGTCGATTGGTGGTGGCGGATATTACTGATGATGATCCATTAAAATGGAATATTTTGGTATAAATAAAATCATGGTATAAATAAAATCATAGTATAAATAAAATCATGGTATAAATAAAATCATGTTTTTATTCGTTTATTAATTATTCTCTCAAGTTAGGATTGACACATATGTCGCTTGAAGGGAAGATTTGACCCGACATACATTTATCATCCTCGTTTACCTTAATACAGCTGCGAAATCCTCTGTCTTCACCAATATAACAATATCCGGCTTTCCCGGAACCATTTTTTTGCGTATTGCTTGTTGCATCATCCGGCTCAGGTAATTGTGGAAGCGAATCTGCAAGCGCGGCGTTTAATGGACCACTACCCTGGGTTTGGCCTTGCTCTGCACCCGTGCCTTGCTTTGCACCCGTGCCTTGCTTTGCACCCGTGCCTTGCTTTTGCTCCTGTTTTGAACCCATGCTCTGCTTTGCATCCATGCTTTGCTTTGCATCCATGCTCTGCTTTACATTCTGTAATTGCCCCTCAATAACACCTAATCCACTTTTCAAAGTTCCGGATGCAATATCTATTCCTGTTTTTGCTCCAGTTGCAGTAACATCTACCGCTTTTTCACTTACTTTAACCGTCGTAATACCAACCAATCCTAAAATTTTTCGGAATATAGGACCCAATGTTTTACCAAACCAATCGCTCACTTCTGCTAAATTAGAAAACAAGTTGACACCTAAAAAAGATAGGATGGCGAAGATTACCAATAGTTTAGTCCAACCAATATTGCTAAAAAATCCCAATACTTTGTTTCCCACAGATGGAGGCTCCGATGATGGAATTGATAATGACTTTAAATTAGGACTTTCAGTAATAATTATTTCACTTTCCATTATATATATAAAATATCATATTTTAATATAGATAATTTATATACATAAATGGACTTCCATGATATTTTAGATATACTATTACCTATTTTCGCATTGGTCGTTGTTGTATTAATTACATTGAGATCTATATTAGCATCGGGCACAAGAGCAGGTATATCTTTAGCTGTATATTCTATATTAATTGTCGCGTATAAGTGGTATACAAAAATGAATAAAAACTTAGATTTATATACGTACATTTTGGATTCATTGAACGATAAAATATGGTGGTGGTTGTCATTTTGTTTATTAATATTTATTATTCAGTATTTTATGCTTTTTGATTATGCTATAAAAAATATAAATCGTCAATTTAATTGGGGCAATTTTGTTATGTGTATATCGTTATGTCTGATATGTAATTTATTATTAAGTATTAGTACTTTGACAAGTGCGTTTCCTGATAGGAATATAATTGATTTAATAAATCCAGGTTATAGCACATTAATTATGTGTGCTATTTTTTTAATTACCTATTTTACTATATTTATTTTACGACAATTTATTGCAATGCCAATGAACACATAACCCAATCATTATTTTTGCCACCCCAATAATTCATGCATTATTTTTGACCACCCATCATCATTTTATTCATCGTCTCTATTTTTTCAATGGATTTTTCCAAGTTGGAACGCTCCAATCCATTAAATAAATAATCTGTATCAGGCGATTCTTCGTTTTTCTTTACCTGAGCATATATCTTTCCTATTTTAGAGGCAAGTGAGTTCACCACTTCTTGATCAGACACTATACTCACACTCAGGTCGACTGGATCCACCAAGAGAGATATTCCAAAATAAATAAGATATTTACGTTTTTTCACACATGCTGCAGAAAATTTCGTACAAAATAATTTCAACAATGATTCCACGATTTTAAATATCAAAGCCGACTTTTTCTTAGCACAATCCAACATGATTTCCCATATTATCCAGATTGGCATCATTTGCAGTTTCTCGTCCACAGGTGCAAAACTACGGCGCGCACATATACATATATCTTTGCGTTTTTTACACATGGATTGAAATTGTATTATCCATTCGAACCAATAGCATGCAGTAAGGGCGTTTTTACTTTTATTAGAGAGATGATATGTCATTTCATTTAACGCGATGAATAATTCTTTTGGATCACCTGCTTTAAAATAAGGCGCTATAAATTCGACATTCGGTGCTTTTAATTTCGACGGTATATTCACGATATCGAATTCGTCTTTATGGATTTTTACGGATTCCACCTTGTGCTTCTTCTTTGATAAACATAGAACTACAATGACCTCGACGAATAACCTGCGGATTTTATTATTATTTCGCATTGATAGCAGATTTTCAGTATAACCAGTATGCACCACATCCTTAAAATTATCGACACGCAATGATATATAAATGGGTAATTTAGGATTTCCTAAATGAATATAATCGCTAACAATAAGGAAAATTGCATCCCATAAATCTACGAAATGCCCCGCACATATCAATTCGGCACTCCAATAACATGCTTCTTCAATTGCTCCACTCGTGATGGACTTTAGTAATTGTTTCAAAGTGTCATTCTTCTTAAATTTTGAAAATGTAATCCCTTTAAATTCGGTTATTAATCGTTTATCGTTTATTTCTTCGGGATTCATATATATATATATTTTTCCACAACAAAAAATATCACAATAATACATATAAGGATGAAAATAACAAGAATCATGAAAAATATGTCAATTTATAGTTGGATTTTATTATTACTGATTGTCGCATTGCTACTTATTAGTATGTATAACTCTATGCATAAAAAGGTGGAAGGTTTCGCACAGCGGGAGCCATTCGTCTCTAAAAAAAACGACAATATATATGATTCATTTTACACGAATATTTACGACGACTTATTTTATAAGGGGTTTAGCACCAATTACGAAGTGGGTACAATCGTCAATCAGACTTCCCCAACACAGGAAAGTAAGATTCTCGAAATTGGATGCAAAACGGGGAATGTAGTGGGACTTTTGGAATCAAAGGGATACAAAAATTCTACTGGTATTGATGTATCTGAATCCATGATTGAAGTTGCAAAGGAAAAATATCCCAATGGAAAATTTCAGGTTGGTGATCCTCAAAAGGCGATGCTTTTCGATCGAGGTTCTTTTACTCATATATTAATGTTGAATCTCTCTTTCTATCATTTTAAAAACCAGCGAGGTCTTCTTCAGAACTGCTACGAGTGGTTGATGCCAGGTGGATATATGATACTCAGTTTAGTAAATAAAGAACGCTTCAATCCTTTGCCTCCCGCAACGAATCCTCTATTATTGGTATCCCCACAGCGCTTTGCTAAGAAACGCATTACCAAAGGAAAAGCCGTCTTTAATAATTTTAATTATGAATCGAATTTCTCTGTTTTCCCCAATGATATGGTGATGTTTCAGGAAATTTTTAAGGATACTACAACGGGTAATGTGCGTCAAAATGAATTGGGGCTTTATATGCCCAATCAAAATGCCATTTTAAGTATGGCAAAGGAAGTCGGATATAATGTGCTTGGAAAAATCGACCTGGTAAAGGGGCAAAAAGAATATCAATACTTGTATATTTTATATAAGCCGAATTAATTAAATAATAATATGATTTATTACATTATTATTTAGTTTATTCAATTATAACTCCTTATTGAAATCCAAACATGCCATGGTGTGAACTCCGCAGACTACCTCTGTAGAATTCGAAATCACTCCTATCTTGTTCTGATAATGCAACCCTCCGGGTGGGGTCGTCAGCCTGAAGCACACGACCTCTGATCGAATCAACTGTAACAACAAGACCTCTCAAGTTTTTATCACATGTCACCATCCTCGGTTGATCACTGCTCTCAAAAGGATCGGGTATATGTTTACCCAGAAGGACATAAGCCTTATTATTTATATCATCCAGCTTGCCCGTAAGCCCCCTTGCCATCAGACTCACATCAATTCCAGGATCCGTAGCCCCAAGCTCTTTCTTAGTTTTCGAGTCGTATGCTAATAAGTCATCAATTGCATCTATGAGAGCTTTGATGTCCTTATTATGTTGTTTTTCACTACAACTTGGTCCACACTTAAATCCTAAAAAACCATCCATGCCTAAAAACCTAAGAATTCTACAACTGGATCGATTACTCATTATACTATAACGCAATATAATATTTTATATTTTCTAAAGAATATAAGCCGAATTAAATAATAATATAGATTTATTACATTATTATTTATTTTAGTATGCCCGGCTCCTCCTCCTCCACCCGCCGCTCCTACTCCGCCCGCGGCTCCTCCTCCGCCATATCTTCACCCTCACTCTCGCCTAATTTTTCTTCATCAGTACTTGATGATTTTTCTGACACGGAAGGCGATTTGTCGCATTTAACATCCATGCCTAAAAACCTAAGAATTCTACAACTGGATCGATTACTCATTATAATATAACGCAATATAATATATTATTTTATATTTGAGAAAGAATATAAATAATAATATGATTTTTTACATTATTATTTATTTTATTTAAGTGTAGCCCCGTCTTCTAATCTCAATGCTATTATTCCGTGTGTACTCCAAAGTTGACGTACGTGGGATGTTAAAGCAAATCTTTCTTTGCCTGATAACCTCTGAATTCGAGGGTCGTCATCCAACGGAATTCGACGTCTGATCGAATCAACTGTAGCACTAACACTTCTCAAGTTTTCATCACATGCAAGCGACCAGGGTTGAAGAGCACTGCTCCAAAAAGGTTCGGGTATATGTTTACCCAGAAGGGAACCAACCATATCCTTGATATCATCCAGCTTGTCCGTAACAACATAACTCATCGCATCATCGCCCAATCCGCCTTTAGGGACGTCAGCCCCAAGCTCTTTCTTAGTTTTCGAGTCGTATGCTAATAAGTCATCAATTGCATCTATGAGAGCTTTGATCTCCTTATTATGTTGTTTTTCACTACAACTTGGTCCACACTTAAATC
>Ga0209264_1002003_pt1 | contig 10511 bp, 8 predicted proteins | sample SaaInlV_DNA_150m_FD_184687 | JGI IMG/M metagenome (GOLD analysis project Ga0209264, IMG submission 184687) | Marine microbial communities from expanding oxygen minimum zones in the Saanich Inlet - SI075_LV_DNA_150m (SPAdes) (version 2) | ecosystem: Environmental > Aquatic > Marine > Unclassified ... | reverse complement strand
AATCAATAAGTTACATAAACTGATTATATTTTTTATATTATATAATCAGTTAAACCCAAATCAGGGATAACATATTTAATTTATATTAATTATTATATAAAAGGTCTTAGTTATCCCTTTTCAATATCTAGAAAAGGTTTTATCCAATCATGGGAGTTTTCGTAAGGACTATGACTACCTATAGATCCATCAGATTTTGATGGTGATAACCATTCATCTTCGTAAAAGGTGTTTTTAAAACCATACATGGAGTTGATATAGTCCCAACCTGTAGTATCACTCTTTCTTCTCTTTGAGAGGTTATTAATCATATTAAAACTATCCGTATCAATCTTATAAAGATAGTGTTTTTTACCATTGATTTTTTTTGTTGTAGGTTTGTCAAGATTTAACCCTACAATATTTAAAAGTTGGTTTAAATGTTGTACTGGTTTCTTGGTGATATCCTTTCTGGTGGATATATCCAACTGGGTCTCTGTAAAGGATTTATATTCAAGTGACATATCAGTGAACCTTGCTAAATCCATGGTTTCTATTGATATGTTTGTATTAAAAACACCATTGAATAATGGTGTGGTAGATAACAACTCATGTAGCAATTTCATACCCATATGAAATTGTTTAATTGTTTTAACATTTAACACCTGATCCTTAATATTTTCCATAGGATCAAGAGTATTAGTTTTAATGATGTGAGAATATAACGGATCGGTTATAAATTCAAATCTCCGTATCTTTCCTCTTAATCGACCATTGTCGTCTAACCTTATCAAGTCCTCTGTGACTTTGGTCCTATAAAACAATTCGATACTCGTTCTATAAAAATAATACCAAAGATAATTCGGAGTTGGTAGATTTAATACACTTACTCTATCCCTAAACCTTACATACTGATATTCATTGAATATACCTGAGTCTAATATGTTGGTAATATTTTCAGTTAATGATATCTCTTTACCTTCTAAATAAAGTTCTCTTCCAGTCTTAGTTAGTCCTTTGTCTTTATTGATATCATTGATATCCCATCCCTGATCATATTTGTATTTCAGAAAGTTGTTTTTAAGATTGTTCTTAGAATGTCTCTGATAAGAAATAATCATCGAAGACATTACATAGAACGGTGAAACATCATATTCAATTGAATTAATCGAGATCCCGAACTGGTTTTCAATTACATCTTTAAGACTGTCCTTTAAGTGATCTTCGGTAATTACATCAAATTCAGTTTCAAAGTTAAATCTTCTAGGTGATACCCATACATTGACTTCTTTAGGGTGTCTAACCCTGGACAGTTGTTGATCTATCTCAAAATGGGAATTGATTTGATTCTCAAATAATCCATACACACAGTCTATATGTTGATCATCATTATCAAATGTTATATCAATACCTGTACCCAGTGATGGTGATGATAGTATTACTTGATAATCCAATATTTTTGTTTTGATATCTTTGATAAATTCTTGGATCATATCGGTCCTTGAATTTTCAGATGTTATCAATAATAAAGGTATGTCAATACCCAAATCGTTAGATAGTTTGTTCAGGGTGTTTTTTATGTTTTTAACTTTTGTTTTTGAGTTTGATGTTATGAATATTCTTTTACCCTTGATGACATAATCTCTAATATGACCTATCAATTGTTTATCAGAAGGAAATATATTGATACTTCTGTTGGTAGGTTTGAATTGATTGATATATACATTGAGTTTCAATATATGATCATTATTCTGATTAATAATTGAAGTCATAGTATTAAAAGTGATCCAACTAATATCAGAGTCTAATACTATTATTTTTGAAGATTTAGACACTAAATTTGAAAAGGTGTTAAACAAAGATATTCCATTGTTACCTATAGTCCCAGATAAGAAATGACTTAACACCTGTTCAACCTCATCTATTACCACTATATCATATAGGTACTCCTTAACCTTCCACAGACTGTCAATACACACTCCATATCTATTTTTTCTACTATCAATCTCACTTTTTTTAAATTTTGAATCGTTAAGGTAGTTATTCAAACCAAGTTTCTTACATAGGTCTCCAATTAACGACTGTCGGTGACCTAATAATATTACCTTGACATCCGAAGTTATTCTGACTTCACCTTTACCCCAAGTATCCTCTTCATATTGTTCAAATGACTCATATAGATGTATTTGGTCATAAATCACTTTTCGAAGGAAAGTTGTCTTACCCGAACCTTTGGGACTTTTTATAATCGTTAATCCATCATTAACATCTTCTAAAGACATATATTTTTCATTAGAAATTTGTATATTTTTCTTATTGATTAATACTGGGTTATCGTCTGCAAACCTCAAAAACTTATCTAGTCCTGCCAACTCGTCTTTATTAGACTTATCTCTGAAGTCTTGATTTTTATACTTTACTATCGTGTCTTCAAAATCGTTGAAGTTATAATTGTCATTGGGGAATTTTTCATACCAAGTTAATTTACATTTAGAACAATGTAAATACATATAACCTTGACTTGTAAAAGAAACAAACCCACTAGGTTTTTGATCATTATGAAATGGACAATGAATGGTTGTTTTTGTATTAATGTCTTTTAATACTAGTGTATTGCCCCCATTAGATACAACTTTCATATTCATATCTAGTATAAGTTTTGATCTGTTTGTGGTCTTACCCTGATATGATTTTGATTCACTGTTTACCGTTACTTTTCCATCTTCAATTAACTCATTAAGGTATTTATCCGAAATACTCTTACCAAGAATTGTTGGATTTGAATTATGTGAACCAAAGAACAGTCTACCTCCATCTACAACACTCATGTCACCACCAAGTCTTCGTGACAACGAAGTCATAGATTGTTTTAATTTGACAACGTCAGTTATGGCTCTTGGAAGGGTGAATACTATTCTAAATCTGTGAATATCTGGTGTGTGTGATGGAGTGGTATAGAAGAGTGATCCATATTTTTTAACTATGCCATCATTAAGTGTATCTTTAATGGTTCTATCGCCATCCATATCAATACACAAAATATCAGATGATATAAAATTTTCAGTTTTTCTTATCTCATTTTTATAAATATAACCGAAAGAAAACCCAAAGTTAATTACCTCGGACAGTTCCTCTATTGATAATTCACAGGGGTCAAATCCCATACTCCAATCTAATGAGCTATTAGGCGTCTTGTTGAATATATTGTGATTAATAGATATTTTGAGTTTTCTACTCATGAATTTAAGAGCATCTTAGTTCAGCTCTAGAGTAAGATTCCCTATTTTCTTTGATGAATAATTCATATAACCAAAAAAACCACTGTTGGTGTATTCAAATACCGCTTGTTTTTTGTTGATTTCAATAAGTTTTAAGGATGTTGATATGTGATGTCCATCAGAGTCAAATAAAAACTTATCACCTGTCTTTATTATCTTTACACCTGACGTTACGCCATAACATAGAAATCCTTTAGGCGAGCTTTCCATGTTCACATTTTTTCTATTATTACGCACTTCTTGAATGGTTTTTTTATCTACAAACACTAACTTGATAGAATTATTAGTTTCAATATTTATCGACAACAGACAGTTATCTATCTTTTCTGTTAAATATTTTGGGTTTTCAACACCTTTGGTGGTATGGTGCTTCCATGAGTTGTCGAAAAATTCTCCAAACTCCTTGATTGAGTTAAAGCTTTTTTCAGTTTGTCCATGAATCGTAGACCCATAAAATAAAGATAAAATTAATAATAACTTGACGGACATGTTGTTGAATTATAGTATCTAATTGAAGTTCTTTTTTAAAATAAATTAAGATGTTGGAGCTTGTATTTTCTACCTAGTTTCTATTTCTTTTTTAAGTGTGTTAAGCCTTTCCTGAACCCAATTTATTTCCGTAAGATTTTCAGACTTAACAAATGATTCTTTTCCGGAGTTAAATATTTCCACCATACCTAACTCTGCATTTATTTTTATATAACCTCTTCTTGGTGATATAAAGTACTTAATTTGCGCTCTACTGATACTTTCATCGCCAAATATAGATTGAAAAATACCTGATGAATTGTTAATAGAGGATTTTCTAAATATAATAGTTTTATCTGACTTAGAGTAAATAACAAAATTCTTTATAAGCATTTCGTCAGCAAGTGCTGATACAAATCTTGCAGTATTTTGGCTATTAATAATGGTCCAAGGAGAGTCGCTATTATTTTCAGTTACGTCAGGCTTTACTGTTTGACTGCCACATGAAATAAGAAGTATGGATACACATGCTATCAAAGTTAATTTAATTGTTTTCATATTTTTTTCAGTTAATTTACGATAGGTTTTTTTTAAAAATCATCATCAAAGTCCGCACTTTTACGCATTTTGTAGTTTTTTTGATCGCTATCTTTATTTTGTTGATTCTGACTATATTTCTTTTTGGTCGGCCGTTTTTTGTCATATGCTCTTGCATATTCTTGGGTGGCAGGGGACCACATTAAAACTGTACCAACAAGTGGGTGTCCAGTTTCAGGATGGTTTATTGCCCAGGAATGCACTTGACTTACCCCCTCAATGGTTACTCTTGAAGTTTCCTTTACAAATTTGTCCAACATCGCTCCAACACTACTACTTTCCTGTTCTTCATTGGTTCCATCTGTTCTAGATAGTGCGTTTATTGTTTCACTATCAGTGAGTTTTGTTTTATTTTCTAATGCCAGTGTTGTATTTACAAACATTGTTATGTATGAGAGCGCTTGGTCGTAGGCAATGCCCTTGGCGGCCTTTACAGCGTTATTTATTTTCATTCTAGAGTCATTCCTTGTTACTTTTGGAGCCCATTGCCCAAAAGAAACCAAAACTCTATTTCCGCTATCATCTGTCATTATCCTCAAGCCATGTTGTACAAAATAATCTTCATCACTCAAACGATCATTTAATTGATTTTTAATGGAATTTTTTGGATCCCCTTTGGACGGATAGCCAACTAATTTTTTAGATGCTATAGCTTTGGCCATATCACGATATTTTGGACTTGCTTTTATCAAGACGCCAACACCGGAGACATCTTCAAATGTAGCAATAATCCTTATTCCTGATATATTTTGAACAGCTTTAACGGTAACTTCTTTGTTAATGCTATTTTCCATTAACTTTCTTTTTTTACTAATGTCAGAGTTTTCAATTGTGCTTGGATCTACCCCGTATTCAACAAGCTTTTCATCTATTGCCGCTTCAGCAAGAGCATGTATTTTTTTTGCAAGGCCAGCAATACCTCCGTCTTTAATCTCCACTTCATTGTTATCTCTGTCATCTTGAAAAAGTTCTCTGGTGATAGTAGTCGCAACTTTTTGTTTTTTCATTCTTACAAAGTCAGCCTTTGCATCAATAAAAGCTTTTTCAAAAGCCATTATTCTTTTTTGTCCGAAATCTATACTATTTGGGCTAACATTAATTGCAGATTCACCCCATCCTACGTAGCTTCCTTTTGAGTCATTGCCTAGGCTTCTATTTTTGTTACTTAAATAGTCATTTCTTTGTTTTTCTAGTTTACTTCCAGCAAGCTCTGACATGACGGGAAAATTGTGTGCAGTAGAATCATTCACCTCTTCTTGGGTTACTTCAATTTCAACCAAAGCCTGTGTGCTTTCCACTGCAGTTGCACTAGAGGTAAAGTAAAAATAAAAAATAATTAATAAAATGTTTTTAATTTTCATGGAAACCTTTTGTTTTTATAAATTAACTTGATTAGTTGTAAATTATAAGGGTATATTTAGCCTATGTATTATTAATTTTAATTTAAAACATGACTATTAAAAATAGTAACTTTATTAGGTTTTCTCTATTAATTTTATTTATTTCTTTTGTACAAGGCTGTGCAACAACCTCTATCAAAAAAACACCAACAAGAACAGTTCAATTGGATAAGCCAACTTTACCGGCTGAAATGGTGGATGTGCACTGGGCTGGATTTGCATTTTTAGGTGACTACAGTCAACGAGCAACAAGATATCCATATACAAGTAAGATTGCCAATCAAAAGGTTGATGGTGATTCCGTTATTGACAAATCATTAAGAAGTAAATTGCAAGGATTTACAACAAGCAGTTACAATTTAGATACTGGACTAGGTGATTTGAAATCTGGAAAAGGCCTTTCTATGGCTCTTGGCGTATCATATGAAGATGTTTATGTGGTTCCATTTGATGGTGATTATAAAGTTTCGTATGAAATTGGTTTAAATTTAGTAGTTTTTGATTTTGTAGATAAAAAAATTATTACAGTGTATCCACTGAGATTTTTGAGAAATGAAGTGTTTAGTCATAGGCCTACTGAAGCGCAGAATGAAAAAATTATCAAATCATTATATGGTGGCAATGGATTTGATATATTACAAGAGACTATTAACAGGATGGGTGAGTTAGTTATTAGGCCTAGCTATGGTAATTATATTGGTGTGAGAAATGTGAATATCTCCAACCAGGCATTTGAAAAAATTCCTAATAATATTTTAGCTAACGATATTATAAAGTCACAAGTTGCACAAGAGTTAGAGGGGCTTCTTTCTAAAAATGCATACACCCCTGTTGTTCCGTTTTCCAAGGGAGAGATTATCGGTAGAAGTATGGCAGCAAGGTTCTCTAATGGCAAAGCTTATATGTTAAAGTTGCCAGAATTAGATTATTATATTGATATTGAACTACGTAATTTTAAGAAAAAAACACGTAAAGATCATAAGGGTTTTTCAAGTTTAATTACTGTTAAGGCAAGTACAGATCTGACAGAGATTTCAAATATAAAGCTTAGTCATAATTCTTGGGTAATCAATGATATGTCTGGCAGTAGTAAGGACTCCCAATGGACTCTTTATGAAGAGTCGTTGTCTAAGCTTTTGAATGATTTTACAAAGCAGCTTGCAATTTCTGACTCGCAATGGACAAAGCAGCATAGTGTTACGAAAAATGCCGAAAAACAGATGGAAGGCTTTAGAGGTTTGATTAGAAAAAGTCAGTAATCTATTTCAAATTTAACAAGATTATCAAAAGGGATTAGGAATGAAAAGTAACTTATTTAGATCTATTTTTTTAGTGGCATCATTTTTTGCGTTATCGGTGCAATATGTACAAGCAGAAATCATACAGATTAAAGCGATAGCTAAGGTTTCATATGAAAGTAATGGATTGTTTTCATCTAAGCTACCAACAGGCACAGAGGATAGGGCTATAAACATAGCAAAAGGTGACGCTTGGAAGATGTACGTTTCTGGCTTTAGTGATGAAAAGAGAAATTCATACGACCTTGTTAAAAACTCTATTTTATCGAGGTTGGATGATTTTATCATCGGGTACCGTGTTCTAGATACAGTGATTAATGAAGATAGTAGGACATTAACCGTTCAAATTAGAGTTCAAATTGATGACTCTGCTGTTCAGAGTAAAATTTATAAAACTACTGCAAGAGGTTCTGAAGCTGAAATATTGTTTACTTGGGTGTTTGTGACACGTGCACAAGATAGTGTAAAAAAATATCAAGATCGAGTAACAACTATGAGTAAAAATGAAAATAATAACTCTGCTATTGAAAAAACAAATATAGATGATTCATCAGTTGTTATGAGTGATCAAAGCTCATCTACTAGTAAAAAGTCAACAGGTGGCAGTGTGGTTAGTAAGAGAGATAAAGTAACATGGGTCAAATTAAGCTCTAAAGAAATTAATTCTGAAATGACTAGGGCTCTGGTTAATGCTGGGTATGAGGCTATTGAGTATGGTGATGTTCAATCAGAAGATGAGTGTGGAGGAAGGAGTAAAACAGTAGAGCAGATTCAAGATGAATTTGTTTCTGAAACAGATTTGTCTAGTAAAACAACAAAAGGAATAAAGAAAACGTCCAAGAAATGTGATATTAAATATACAGCTATTGGCACGCTAGATATTATGAAGCAGAGTATCGACCCTGTAACTGGACTTGTAGATGTCTATGTCTCTGTTACTGCTAAAGTGTACGACACTAGTAAAAGGTTTGCAAAAACTATTGGTAGTGTAGGTCCGATACAGTACCATGGCCTTGGTCCAGAAGAGCCTATTGCAAGAAATAATGCCTTGAGCAAGGCTGCTAAAAGTGCAGCAAAATCTATTATTAATCAACTTAGAGCTAGATGAGTTAATTCAAATTTTTTAAAAAAAAGGAGTAAAAATGAAACAAGTAAAGAATATAACAACAGCTATTTTATTAGGGTCGGCGCTTATTTTGCCAACTGCAGCATCTGCATTTGGAGGGTTCAGTATGCCGAGTGTGCCAGGATTAGGTGGCGGATCTTCTAAGTCGGTTGATGCAAAAGGGTTGAGCAATAGAACAAATTCAGTGGTTAGTGATTTTGCTAAATCACTAACATTGTTTAATGAGGCGCTTGGATTAGAAGTTTCAGCTGAAAAGAAAGAGGCTTTAGCTAATTGTTCATCGTCAAAAGGGTGCTCTTCAGATGATATGGATAAGATTACATCTATTAGCGAAGGGCTAGACGATAAAATGAGTCAGATGAAGAATGATGGCGTTAAACTTGATGATGAAGCTCGTGAAAAGTTTTCTAAAGGGTTGTTACCTTATATTACAGGGACTGTAAAAGGCGCCATCTTAGGTAAAGATTTGATAGATGCTGGAAAGTCAGATCCAACCTCTATGTTTGGAATGCTAGATGTTATAGTGGCCTTACCTAAAATGGTTTCAGGATTTTCTTCTTCAACTGGTGCAATTACAGAATACGCTACTTATAATGGTATTGATGTTCCAGAAGCATCAGCAGCTGAGTAAATTATCTAGCAAGTATGTTTAAATAAAAGGCGGCACAAAATGCTGCCTTTTTTTGTTTTTCCGATATAAGGATGGTTAAAATGAATCTTAAGAAGATGGTTAATTACAGTATATTTCTTGCTCTAGTCTTTCTTACAGGAAGTGCATTTGCAAAGATAGATTATGTGACAGTGTCGGCACAGGGTTCTGGAATAACCAAAAGTGATGCAATTCAAGAAGCTATAGTTAATGCAATTAGCCAGGTCAATGGATCAAAGGTTGCTGCAAAAACAAAATCTGAATTTTCATATAATTCTGATAGTGAAAATGGTTTGGAAAATTCAACCTCACATGAATCATTTCAAAAATCAGTAAATACTAAAACCAAAGGAGTGGTTCAGAGTTGGGATGTTATTTCAGAGCGAGCCCCGACCAGCAATGACCCAATGTTTTCTTTTTGGGAAGTAGAGGTGGAGGCTACTATTGCAAAATATAAAACCTCTATTCAAGCAGATCGATTAAGGATGGCGGTAGTGCCATTTAGGATTCTTAGCACTGTAACAGAGGTTGATTTTGAAAGGCTTTTTGAAAAATCATTAAACTCGTATTTGACGCAAAGTAGAAAGTTTGCAATGATTGATAGGAAGTATTCATATGAGCAGCAACAAGAGTTAAAGCTTATTCAAGGTGATAATTTTAAAACTGAAGAAGCTGCAAGGGCAGGTAATCAATTGGGTGCCGACTATCTTGTTTTGGGCGTAATTGATAGTGCAAATAAAAAAACTAGTATTACATACATGAGGTCAGTTGATAAAAAGATAGCTAGATCCAGCACTCAAATAGATTTATCATTTAGGATTATTGATGTTGCTACAGGACAGATTAAGCATGCTGGAGAGTATTCCCAATCGTTTTCTGGAGATGTGCCTATAAATTCTATAGCCAATAAAGTTGCAGACAATATAGGCAAAGGTATTATTAATGCTATATATCCAATACTTGTTGTAGATGTTGACGGGGATAGGATTACACTAGGACAAGGTGGCAAGACATTAAAAATAGGCGATAAGTTAAAGCTAATTAAATACGGAGAAAAAATTCATGATCCGTATACTGGTGAATCTCTAGGCTATACTGAGATTGAAATTGGAACTATTGAAGTAACTTCAGTTCAGTCTAAACTATCAATAGCAGAAGTTGTTAAACTTACCGTTAGTCGTATTGATTATCAAGATAAGATGATAGTTAGACCTATCAGTTCAGTTAAAAAAAATAGCGCACAAGAAAGAGTTATTAGAGCTGAAAAAGAGACGAAGAAAAAAATAAGTGATTTCGAAAAGGATGATGATTGGTAGCTTTTGAGCTAATTAAAACATTATCATGATTTATTTGTTTTATAGGGCTCTTCTAAAGAGATGGAGTTTATAAATACAAAGAATGGTGAATAGATGGTAAGTTAATAGATTTTAATTTAACTTATGGCATAAGAAAAGTATTTAACCCAACAATGGTCATCTTCTCCGTTCTCTTTGGTTAACTCTATCACTTTTTCTTGGTCGGTCATATCATCTGACTCCAAACCAAATTCACCACTCCAGTTTAGATCAAAATAAACTAAAACTAATCCTACAATACCATTGATACAGTCATGTATTGATAGGTCGTGGTCGTCTGATAGTTCATATAATTCTTCTTCAATATCATTAGGTAAATCAATTGAAAAATCTAGTTCAGATATATCTGGGTCAAATCCTC
>Ga0209264_1002002_pt1 | contig 10515 bp, 8 predicted proteins | sample SaaInlV_DNA_150m_FD_184687 | JGI IMG/M metagenome (GOLD analysis project Ga0209264, IMG submission 184687) | Marine microbial communities from expanding oxygen minimum zones in the Saanich Inlet - SI075_LV_DNA_150m (SPAdes) (version 2) | ecosystem: Environmental > Aquatic > Marine > Unclassified ... | reverse complement strand
AATGAAGATATAGTTCAAATGAAAGGCACCGGGGAATATTTATGTGGTAATGCGTGTGACGAAGAGGACGAAGAAGATTCCGACGAGGAACAAGAAAGCGAAGGCATAGGTTGTAATGCATGCTACGCATGTGTTACTGGTGGGAGTACTCCATGTATTTTAGAAAAACAAACAAAATAAAAATATTTACCAATTTATCTTGAATAAAACCTCCCTATTTACACACATAAAAATAAAAAATGCTGTGTTTACACACCATTTTTTATTTGTTTTACTATTCAAAAAATAATATGGAAGGTATATAATGACTACAATTACCGAACATGACAATAATACCTTATCTAATATAGACGCAAACATATATTTACATAAAACTATCTATGATATTATATCATCCATTCCACTCGTTATTAGTATGATTGTTCTCTATATAATCGAATACGTGATTACTGTAATACACATTGTATACGACCAAATCCATAATATTGGGGTCTACACTTCTCTTTTACAAAACAGTTCAACTTACACTCAATCCATACAATTACGTCCATCTTCATAACAATGTTTATTATGTAACGTCCAGTTACCAGGTATAGCATACGCACACGTTTTTTCAATACCTAATTGATTTTCACCCAACACCAAACGCATAAAACCGAGTTCTCCCCAATATGACCCCCATGAGTTACGGATTATCCAATACTGTTTATCAATATCGGCATCATACCCCCATCCAACTACCGAAATAATATGGTTTATTGTCTTTAATTTTTTGGGAACATCGAGAACACCACCGTCATAATCATCAATTTCGGACGCATTAATACCACACGCAATAGGTCCATTCTTATATATCTCGGCCATCATATTATCACTACCACGAACCGCTCCATAACTCGCTACCGTTGCATTGGGGTAATGTAAAATTGGGTTGCATACTCCACCGCGGTTACTAAATGTATCACACGTTCTACAAATGTTATTTGGAGAACAAATAAAATCTTGTTTGTTTTTACATGCTTCCTCTTTTGAATCTGAACTACATGCTTGGTATACCATACAATCCTCATATGGAATAGAACCATATTCATGAATTGCCTTATATGTAGCCAAATGATCCCCTCCATTACAACTACCACCCATTTGACAATTCAATATGAACTGAATACTCAAATTTATATCAGGCCACGCCGCCTTACGCATTATCTTTATTCTATCGGCTAATGAACTTACTGATCCATGAGCCCAACATGAACCACAATATACGGGGATATGCTGATTCAGACTTTTTGTTAAATAATTCACGCCTTCCACGTTCGACCATGTAAATGTTTGAGGCAGTTCAGTATCCATTATATGTGTTACTTGATAAGGTTCCATTTCAACTGTAGGTACATACTCATTTAATCGGGCAGAAACACCCATTAAACTTGACAACAATACAACTAATCGTAAAAACATTGTATATAATTATAAAGATATATTCTATATGCCTTCAAAAGAACAAAAAAAAATAAACAAACGAGAACAAAACGAATTAATCAGACTTTCCATGCAACAAAAACATATGGAAGAACTCGAATGGGAGAATGGAACCAATCGTCGCAATATCTTACGACAACAACTTCAACAAGATAAGATAGTAGACAAAATAAGACGGAAAAACGAACGCAATGATCTATTAGACCAAGAACAAAACTAATTTGGGATTCTCCTACTTTTTCTCAAATATCGGTTAAAGAAATGGCTTAACTCAAAAAAAACGGACAAAAATAAATGTCCAATTCTCATTTGGGAAATATGATCTTTAAAATACATGTATGTAAAAATACACTTCATACCATAATGCAGTAAATATGATATAATGATAATAATATTTACTGCATCCATTTATTTCGGATTTACGACGATAATCCATTTAGGGGTAAAAATGCATCCTCTATATATAGGGAAATGAGGATGCAGTTTACCCGTAGTTTACCCATGGATTTTACATGTACTGAATGTAACTTCTATAGTGGTAACAAAAAAGATTATATGCGACATTTAACTACTGCAAAACATACAACGAGGACGACGAGGATCGATTTTACCCCTAGTAATACCGCGTCTTTTGTATGCATATGTGGTAAGGAATATAAATACAAACGCGGTCTTTGGAAACACCAAAAAACATGTACGTACCAACCACAAATCGCGGAAAATGTCAATCATGTAAATGTCGAAACTACGACCGACGTATCAAATCAACTCGATCCTATGTTACTGGTTGAACTATTGAAACAAAATCAAGATTTCAAAGATATGATGATCGAACAAAATAAGAAAATGACCGAACAACACGAAACGATCATTGAATTATCGCAAAATTCGGTATCGACTACGCATAATACTATCATTACGAATAACACTACGAACAATAAATTCAATTTGAATGTATTCCTTAATGAAACATGTAAAGACGCCGTTAACTTGAATGATTTTATCCAATCTATACAACTCACCTCACGCGATTTTGTAAATACCGGCGAAGTTGGATACGTCAAAGGCATATCTAGCATTATGATTGACCGAATACGAGATATGGAACCTCATGCACGCCCAATCCACTGCACCGATTTGAAAAGAGAAACTGTATACGTAAAAGACTCTAATGTATGGGCCAAAGAAGACGACAACAAAACACATTTGAGAAAAGCAGTCCGTATAGTTGCCAACAAAAACAAAGACCAAGTTCACCCCTGGAGACAACAAAATCCGAATTATGAAATTTTAGATACACCTGAATGTGATAAATTCTTTGAATATACAAAAGTTTCACTGGGAGGATACGGAAGGGAAGAATACGATAAATTTGAAACCAAAATCATTAATAATATATTGAAAGAAACCATGGTAGATAAAAATATGGTATGTAAATTATCTAGCAATTCTATCAAAAAATCGATTAAAGAAATGGGCGAGCCCAATAAAAAAGGACAAAAATAAATGTCCTTTTTTCATTTTCCCTCAAAGACTTTCTTTAAAACAACTCTTGAAAATACAGGTCTTACCATTATGCTGTCAAATACGTTTTTTCCAAATATTTGTTGTTACTGACAAAAATAAGTATATTATGCGTAAAAGGATTTAGGCGAATTATGTGTAAGTATGATATACTCAAAATGACTGACATAAATTCGCTTAATTCGCCAAACTATTTTGGATGTAATAAATGCAGTTATCGTGCGTTTACGATGGACGAAATAATTTCTCATTTTGACAGCACCCACAGTCCAACTCATGATAATACTGACAATACTGACGAGAATTCGCTTAAAATTCGCCTTTTTTTCTATTGTCAAAAGTGTGGATACAAGTGTTCTAAAAAGAGCGATTATGTAAAACACTGTAAATCGAAAAAACATAACCAATTGTTGACATCCTCCACATATGGGGATTTCGCGTGCGAATGTGGACGTACATACAAACATCGACAAAGCCTTCATTCCCATAAACTCAACTGTAGCCTTAGTATCGCTGAATCCAGCGGTATTGAACCACGACAAGAAACATCCACGACCGACGTCCATGTACTAACCTCAACCATTATGGAGTTAGTAAAACAAAACAACGAGTTCAAGCAATTGTTGATCGACCAAAACAAGCAAATGTTAAACGTCGGAAACCAAAACACTATCGGAAACAACAATACCAACAACAACAACAAGTTCAATCTTAATGTTTTTCTTAATGAGAAATGTAAAGACGCCATCAGTATTACGGATTTTGTCAAATCGATGAATATTTCCATCGAAGATTTCATACAAACTGGAGAACTTGGATACGTTGACGGCATATCTCGTGTCATGGTAGATCGAATCAATAATATGGAACTGTATGATAGACCCCTTCATTGTACCGACCTAAAACGCGAGACCGTGTACATCAAAGATGAAAATAAGTGGGAGAAAGATGAGGATAAAACCCGCTTTAGAAAAGCAGTTAAAAAGGTCGCTAACAAGAACAGTCGACTCACATCAGAATGGATGGAAAATACACCTGATGTAAATACGATAGGAACCGAAAATTACGAGAACTTTTTTAAATATTCACAGTCCGCACTTGGTGGCGTCGGTCCACATCAGACCAAGTCATTCGAAGATAAAATAATGCGAAACATAATGAAGGAAATAACAATCGATAAGCAAACGGCATGATTCGGTTTAGGTATTTGTAGAGTTCTCTATATTTTAGGACATTTTTATACATAAAATCAGATAGGTAGCATCGGGACATGTAATCAATTTAGGGAAATACATATTAGAATACATCCTCTATTTTGATTTCTTTTCAAGAATTTATTCACTGCGTTTCCTCCTAATTCGATTTAATGTGTGTAATTACCGTATTAATTTAAATTTAGGAAAAAAAATAGTAGGGTATATTATAAAATGAGTATTTATACTAATACCTCTGCATCTGCTGCCGGACTTGTGTCCGGTCTTCATTTATCATGGGATGTGTCTAACACTGTTACGATGATCTCACAATCTATTTACTACACTGATGTGTATCAATCTGGTGATGGTTCTTTAATGAATGACAACAAGTTTCTTGACATTGGCGCTACCGATACCTCTGCCACCATTATGGGATTAGACAGTGATCGTGTCTACAATTTTACTATTGTCGGTACTACTGATAGTGCTGAACATGATGAACATGAAGGACATATGACTGGTACCCCCCTTCAACCCGCAGTGTTGCCCGTATTTACTGTTGCCAATGGTGATGGAAAGGTCACTATTACTGTAACCAACCATACTAATTCAACCGACGGCTATACTGTTTTCATCGATGGTGCTGGTTTGACTGATAAGATCCGCTCATTTTCAGGAAGTTCCACTGTGATTAATGGTCTTACCAACTCCACTGGTGCCGGTCGTTCTTACTATGAGATCTCTCTTCGTGGTAAAAACAGTGTTAGCACAAGTGCTATGACTGCTAGTCAGACTGCCGAAGCCACTGATGCGTTGGCTTCTGTCACCGGACTTGAAGTTTTAACTGGTGTTGCTAGAGCCTCTAACGAGACTCATATGGTTGTTGTTAATTTCAATGCTGTCGCAGGTGCTGCCTCGTACCGTGTCAAGGCATTCGTTAACACCGAGTCTCTTGATAATATGATTTTAGATGCAACAAACAACCTTTCTACCTGGTTCAGCACAACCGAACTTAACCTTCATATGAATAATAGTGTAGGAACAACGGCACTAGCTGCCGGTACCGAGTACCAATTCGCAGTTATCCCCGTAACTGAAGCAAATGGCAATGGCGCTTCAGTAAATTCTTTGGTATTCGTCAAAGCAACCCCTAGTGCTATTCCCGATACCAACGACATCGTCCTCTCAATGAAGACTGGTATTGATATCAGTAATGGTAGTGATACAATGGCATTCGCCGAGATGGACGGTAAATTAAGACTTAATTGGTCTATGACTCAAAACCAATACGATCTTCTTGGAAATGGTCTTCCTTTAACTGGTATGACATTCGATCTCTCTGGTGCGGACAATGAGGTGACTAAGCAATTAACTGTTGCAGGTGATTTATCTAGTGGATCCATCATATTCTCTGGTCTTACTAACGGTAAAACATACAAGGCCGGAGTAAAAACATCTAACGCCAATGGTGACTCAGCTGTCGCATTCTCCACCACCGCATCCAGCGTTGTTTCTACCCGCCCAACTGAATTCACATTTACTGCTGGACCCGCTCTTGACGCCCAAGATGCCAATGGTGACGGATCGGTTGATGTCAGTTGGAATATGAATGGTAATGGTCTTGACGTCTCTTTCACCGGTGATTTCATCTTCGATGTTTCCGGTGTAGGTAACACTTATAAAGCATCGAATGTAACCGCGTCTGGTTTGACTTCTATAAATGATTTGGTACTTGGTAACACTTATCAAATTACTGCAACAGCATCTAATGCTAACGGTGATGCTGTTAATCCATTGACGATCCGTAAAGACGTCAAACCTTCCAAGCGTCCTGAAGTTTCCGGTTCTACCTGGAACGATACCAAAATCAAGATTTTAACCACCACCGATATTAACAAAATCATCGTGAACCTTAACGATATGGTAGTTACTGAATATGGATATGCCACTACTGGTGCTAAAATAAGAGCAGTATATGACAATAATACTAACGCCATCACCGACATGTCGTGGTCTAGTGACTGGAAGACGGTTGATGATTTATCCGCCGATATTGAACTTGCCCTTCCTGCTATTACATCCTCAACTAGTCCTCATACCTATTATAAACTCGAGATCCAGCCATTCAACGCTGTGTATGGTCCCAATTATGGTACAACTGCCGATGGAATCACTACCATTGTCGGCAACACCAACCCAACTGGCTACCCAAGTAATGCTTCGTCTTCGACTGCTCCTGGTGTGTTTACAAGTGGCTTAGCGACACACACAACCGATATTATCCAAGTTACCTCCAAACGTTTAGGTATATATGACCTTCAAATGGTTTCCGAAGTACATGCTATGGAATCACATATTATATTTGAATGGAAGTGTGATGCGGCTGGTTCCAGCAACCTTGAACTTTGGGCCGCTAAAGCTGCCCTTGCCAGCCCTGCCTACGCCGGTTACGCCGATGCCGGTTCCTACACTAAGATTGAAGACTTGTCTTCAACGCTTTTCGTTGATGCTTCTGGTGTGGTTGGGGACGCAGGTTATGCTGCTGCAAGTGGTTTAATGTCTTACGATTTATCTAACTCGTCATTGACCGTTGAACCCAAATATAAATACTATTTCCAAGTTAGAGAGGCGGGTCATTATGACAATATGAAGACCGCATCTGGTGTCAGCAAAGCCCTTCCCGTAATATCCGATTTGAGTTTCTCTGATTTTAAATCTCGCGATATAATTTCATTCACAGTTGACCCTATGGGCGCCAAGTTAGACAATCTTTTCCTACTCAACAACTTAGACTCGACTTCCTCAGATTTTTTCTTCAATATGTTGGATGCTGGTGCAGTTGCTAGTTCAGTTGCTGATAAATTAGCAAATCAGATCGGAGGACCTATTAAGGTTCAACTTGAAAAGACCCAATTCAATTTGGATGGCGCGCTTCCTGCAAACCCATTATTCACCGTTCTCGGTGGTAACTCTGTTGGTCTTTCATTGGGCGCCGCTGTAGGAGGATACACTGACTTAATGCCTAACGAGAACCCAACTGTTGTGGCTGAAGCACAGAAAGTCTGGGCTGACAAGGCTGACGCCCTTTATGCCGAAGCTCTATTATTAGCTGCGGAAATTAACGCAGACCCGGTAAAATACGCTGCTGGTATTAAGAATAATGCTGTCCCCCCAGTGTCTCCTGCTGACACTGCTGCTGCCGCAGTACAGACTGCTGCCGCATTGGCAACTGTCGCATTGAACGAGGCCAACCAGGCTGCTGTGGATGGTGTCGTAGTTTCATACACTAATCAGGATGCCGAACATCATCATAACCTTACCGATGACGCATTAGACGCATTAAAAACTCTGAAGGTTGCTGTTCCTGTATAATCAAATACAACTTCTGACATTACACCTTGGTAATTTACACCCTTGAAGATTAAAAACGCCGTTTTTGAAACAATTATAATAAAAATTATATAAATATTTTTATTATATAATATCGTAATGGATAATGAAGAAAAAATATAGAAATGTTTGGATATGTGTATAATAACGAAATAGATAAAGATAATAATCAAACAATTAGATGTTAATGAATATAATTCGCATATTCATTATTTTTACACATATAAATATTTTGAATAATATTATCTGTTTTTATTTTTTCAATATTGTTAAAGAGTTCTTCTTTCCAGTCATATGTATTATATAATACATCAGTTTGAACGATTCGTATTACAGACAAATTATGCTCATTAGCACAGTCCATTTTATATATATCAGTTTCTTGATTGTCTTCAGGAGATTTCCAGTTCATTACTTGTGTAAAATGTTGATTTCCATCTAATTCAATTATTAGATTTAATTCTGGAATATAAAAGTCAAATGGTAAGCAGTGTATATTCCTACACCATTCTTGTTTGAACTCTCTAATTGTAGTTGGATAAATAGACCTCAAGTAATCAAGTAATATTTTTGCTGTTATTCTACCTTCACACAAAGGACAACCCTTGTTTTGTTTTATATGATTTGGATATAATTGTTGAAAAGTATCACCACATTTATTACATTTTATATTTATTGGTGTATTGCAATTAATATAATTTATATTTGAATAATCAAACTTATCACCATGAACTTTCTTTGCTCTTTCAATAAGTTCATCCTCACTTAATTTTTGATTTTCATGATTAATTCTACGAGCACATTTATCACAACCACAGCCTTGTAAATGAGAACTAGGAACTTGTGGAAAATTAACACCACAAGTGTTACAAATAATATTAACGTGTGTTTGCGAATTGATATAATTAACGTGTGAATAATCAAATCCATCACCATGAACTTCTTTTGCGTTTTGAATAAAGAATTCTTTTGAAAATGTTTGGGTTTTTGCACTTTTAATTATACCACAGCGCCTACAACCTTTACCGTTTAAATGACTGGCAGGACATTGTTCGGAAGGTCCGTGTATTTTACATATAATAATAACCGTAGTGTTTGTTGTGTTATAGTCTACTAAAGAATAATCATAAATAGGATTGTTATTTTCGTCTGTATGTATATTTTTTGCTTCTAAAATAAATTGTTCTTTAGTTTTTCTCATTTTATTGCCTTTTAATTTAATAGCACATAGTCTACAACCTTTTCCTCGTAGATGATTATTAGGAATTTGTGGAAAATTCTTACCACAAGTATTACAAATTATGGTTACATGAGTTTGTGAATCAATATAATTAACTTTGGAATAATTATATTTATCAATATGAACTTTTTTTGCTTTTTGAATAAATTGTTCTTTTGTAAAAGTCATTTGTTTTTTAAGATTTATTTTGATACATTCCGTACAACCACCATCACCAATTACATGTGTATTTCTTGGTTGTTCAAATTTATTATCACATACATTACAAGTTATGGTTACAGGAGTTTTTGAATTTGTATAAATAACGTTGGAATAATCATATTTATCACCATGAACTTCTTTTGCTTTTTGAATAAATTCATCACGTCTAATATTTAAAGTATTTTGACTTCGTTCAGAAAGCATACATTTATTACATCCCGATTTTTTATTTATATGGTTATATGGTATTTGTGGAAAATTATCACCACAAGTGTTACAAATAATATTAACGTTTGTGTTCTTATTTTTATAAATAACTTGTGAATAATCATATTTATCACCATGAACCTCTTTTGATTTTTGAATAAAATGCGGTCTATCCATTCTATATACTAATATATTTTATAAATCTCTTTATAAATCTCTTTATATATTTGTTAACTTCAATTTTATGCTACCATTGCCATCTTTATCTGTGGGTCTCCATAATAAAAATAGGTATACTTTTATTATGATGGTAATACATCTGTCTCCATTTTACTATGAAATGATGTATTGCGCGTTCGGATTGAATATGTAATCGCGAAATTACTTGCGACGAGGAATACCACTGAAACTACTAGACGAAGATGCAGATGCAGATGCAGATGCAGATGCAGATGCAGATGCAGATGCAGATGGACGATGATTGGAAGGAATTCCTGAAACCCCGCCGATTTGAGGTACTCTCATGTGTACTTTATTTTGGGTAGGAATGCCTGCGAAAGACGTGGTTGGTGCTGATGCGACATTTTTGGAAGGAATGCCTGCGAAAGACGTGGTTGGTGCCGATGCGACATTTTTGGAAGGAATGCCTGCGAAAGACGTGGTTGGTGCCGATGCGACATTTTTGGAAGGAATACCTGCGAAAGCGACAGAAACATTGGATTTAATTGCGACTTTGCGAACGGGTACTGCTTTACGAACTGGTGCTGGTGCTTTACGAACTGGTGCTGGTGCTTCAATGCGAACGGGTTCAGGGACAATTTTATTCTCTACTTCAATCGCATCTACAAAATCGTAGGGACGGCTAAAGTTCGACGACATTACAGATCTAAACATTATATTATATTATATAGATACAATTTATTTTATAGGAATAGCATTGAGACAACCTATCTATAGGTTATAAATGAACGCATTCATAATCGGACATAGTAATAAGAATTTATGTATCTACATATAAAATCAGTACGTAGGTTATCTCACTAAATATCTCACGTCAAATCGGTACATTGTCCGCATTCGTTATGTATTGGTCGAAACTGTACGCACTAAATTACAAAATATTCAAATGCGTAGATATGTGTGGTAAGATAATCCTACTAAACTCAATAATGATTGATGAATCCCGATCGTAGGTGTATACATTGCACGAAAATAAAAAATATAGTTATATTTTTGTAAGTGTATCTATTAGATGGTGCATCGATTGATGATAGC
>Ga0209264_1001969_pt1 | contig 10637 bp, 10 predicted proteins | sample SaaInlV_DNA_150m_FD_184687 | JGI IMG/M metagenome (GOLD analysis project Ga0209264, IMG submission 184687) | Marine microbial communities from expanding oxygen minimum zones in the Saanich Inlet - SI075_LV_DNA_150m (SPAdes) (version 2) | ecosystem: Environmental > Aquatic > Marine > Unclassified... | reverse complement strand
GTCAGGAGATCCCCAGTTGCCCTGCCCATCAACCAGAGGATAGCGATAAGAAAAGTTTTGGGCCATTAAGACCATCGCTTCATAGCAGGCAGAATCACCATGCGGATGATATTTACCCAACACATCCCCAACGGTACGCGCTGATTTTTTATGCTTTGATATCGCACTCAGACCCAGCTCAGACATCGCATAAATAATGCGCCGCTGCACAGGTTTTAATCCATCACCGATATTGGGCAATGCGCGGTCTAAAATAACGTACATGGAATAATCCAGATACGCTTTTTCGGTAAAGTCTTTTAGCGGGATTTGTTCAAAATTATCCTGTATACCCATTTAGTGTCGTATGCGATTATTGATGAGATTATTGATTAATGCGGGTTATATTATCTTATTGCGCTGCGCTTAGTAAGTTGAATTTTAAATCTTGTGTCTGTACTTCTAAAGAATTCCGGTCATTAAGCATAGATTTTCCGTATTGCTCGCAATGGTTTATTACGATTCGGGTTAATCTCGTTTGCAGCTAAACTTGTTTGCAGTTTATCTTAGGATTTCAAAAACAGACGACATAGTTTACAGATGAACTTGAAAGAAAACTAAATTCAGTCAAGTGAAAATGGAGGTTACTAGCTCTGAGGATTATTGATTATTTGCCTCGCTTGTATTTTGCTATGGGAAAGCTGATGTCTCCCATAGCAATAGCAGTTTATTATTCTGTTACGTTTTCATGCCATCTTTTTTATTCATCATTTTCTGATGGTGTTTTTTCATCATCTTCTTTTTCATTTGCTGCTTTTTTTCCATATGATCTTTAATTAATTTTAACTGTTCATCCATTAATTCCTGCTTCTTTTTGGCATTTTTTTCATCGTTGATACGATCTGAAAGCGCATCGATTTGTAAAATATATTTTTGCTTATTCCTTGCCATTTTGTCTTTCATTTCAGCTGACATTTCCATGCCCATGCCTTGACCGGAAGTGTTTCCTGACTGCATATTCATCGGTTTTTCTTTGGCAAACGCCGAGATACAAGCAGCTGACAAGGCAAGAACGGCAATTGATTTGACTAGGTTATTCATGAATTTGACCTTTTTTAAAAAAAATTGATGATGGTGCAAAGCACTCTATTAGGGAAATGTAATATTCCTTAGCATAGACAATAACACCTTAACGATAATTGAGCTATAAAACTCATCACTATTAATTATTGATGGCATTCAACACTGCTTGCATACTTTCATTGGCATCGCCAAATAACATGCGCGTATTTTTATGAACAAATAACGGGTTACCTATCCCTGCATATCCAGTTGCCATACTGCGCTTTAAAACGATGGTGGTGGCACTTTTCCAGCATTCCAGCACTGGCATCCCGGCGATGGGGCTGTTAGGATCATCCAATGCTGAGGGGTTGACTATATCATTAGCCCCAATAACAATCGAGACATCGATATTCGCAAAATCGGCATTGATTTCATCCATTTCAAAGACAATATCGTATGGCACTTTTGCTTCCGCCAATAATACATTCATATGCCCCGGCATCCGTCCGGCAACGGGATGTATGCCAAAGCGAACCTGTTTGCCCTGTGCAAGTAGTACTTTAGTGATTTCATTAACGGTATGCTGTGCATGTGCAACGGCCATGCCATAGCCAGGAATAATCATTATATTGCCTGCATCAGCCAATAACTGGGAAGCATCCTGAACATCAATTGAAATAACCTCTCCTTCTACCGCTGCGGCTTCGCCGCTGGATGCGCCAAAGCCGCCGGCAATGACACTGAGAAAATTTCGGTTCATGGCGCGGCACATGATATAGCTTAAAATAGCACCACTACTGCCTACCAATGCCCCCGTCACAATTAATAAATCATTATTCAGCATAAACCCAGTTGCCGCTGCTGCCCAACCAGAATAACTATTGAGCATCGAAACCACGACTGGCATATCTGCGCCGCCGATTGCCATCACCATATGCACTCCAAATGCGAACGCGATCAAAGTCATTATCAGCAATGCAAAACTGCCTTCTCCTGTCGCAGCAGTTGCCAGAAAAACTTTCCCCAACCACACTGTCGCCATTAACAATCCCAGGTTAAGCCAATGCCGCCCAGGCAACATAAACGGCTTGCCATCGATTTTGCCGCACAGCTTGAAGAATGCAATCACCGAGCCCGAAAAAGTAACCGCACCAATAAAAATACCAATATAAATTTCAACCTCATGAATTGTCTTTTCAATACCTACCAGACTCACTGAGTTATCGATAAAATTAGCATAACCGACCAGCACAGCAGCCATACCTACCAGACTGTGCATAATGGCAACCAGTTCCGGCATTTGTGTCATCTTTACTTTTAGTGCGGCTTTGGTGCCAATTACACCGCCAACCGCTAATGCAATCATCAGAATGACATAGGAGTCGACAGAATTACTTAATATGGTCGCAATCAGTGCAATCGCCATCCCGGCCATACCATAATAATTCCCTCGGCGTGACGTTTCCTGATGGCCTAATCCACTTAGGCTTAATATAAAAAGGACCGAAGCGGCTATGTAAGACATTGTAACTAAACCAGATGAAATCATGTGCTTGCTCCTATTTTTTAAACATTTCCAGCATGCGGCGGGTGACTAAAAAGCCACCGGCAATATTAATTGAGGCTATAAGAATCGCAAGGCCTGACAGTAGTGTGATCATCAAGTCGGAATTTGATATTTGGAGTACGGCACCGATAATAATAATACCGCTAATGGCATTGGTGACACTCATTAAAGGAGTATGTAAGGAGGCTGAGACATTCCAGATAACCTGATAACCAATAAAACAAGACAAGACAAAAACAGTAAAATGCGACATAAATGAGACTGGCGCAACAGAGCCCAGGGAGAGTAATCCTCCCCCTAGCAGTAACATAATTAATATTTGTTTTACCGCTTCAGGTATTAAGGAGGTTTTTTCGCTAGCAATAACTAAAGCAACTGCTGGCGTTTCAGTTTGTGGGACTGGTGTAGCGGAGACTTCTATTGCAGCGGGCGGCCAGGTGATTTTCCCCTGCTTGATGACTGTGGTGCCACGGATCACATCATCATCCATATTTATATCCAGAATGGCATTTTTTTCCGGACATAATTCAGTTAATAAATGACTGATGTTGGTCGCATAAAGCTGGCTTGATTGGGCAGCCATACGACTGGGTAAATTGGTATAGCCAATAATAGTCACACCATTTTTAACCACTACTTTATCTTTTTCTGTCAAGGTGCAATTACCACCCTGCTCACCTGCAAGATCGACGATAACGCTACCGGGCTTCATCGATTCAACCATGCCTGCAGTGATTAATTCCGGTGCTGGTTTTCCAGGGATCAGCGCAGTAGTAATAATAATATCGACTTCCATCGCCTGCCTGGCAAATAAAGCCATTTCTGCATCGATAAATTCCTTGGACATAGTTTTTGCATAGCCGCCCGAACCTGAGCCATCTTCTGCAAAATCTAGCATCAGAAATTCTGCATCCATACTTTCAATTTGCTCTTTTACTTCCGGACGGGTATCAAAGGCACGTACGATAGCACCCATGCTTTTTGCTGCACCGATAGCAGCTAGCCCGGCAACACCCGCACCTATCACCAGAATTTTTGCAGGTAAAACTTTACCAGCAGCAGTAATCTGGCCGGTAAAAAACCGATCAAAATGCTGTGCAGCTTCAATAACTGCACGGTAGCCCGCAATATTGGCCATCGAACTTAAGGCATCCAGTTTTTGCGACCTGGATAAACGCGGCACACAATCCATTGCTAGTACAGTGGCCTCTTTATCCACCAGTTTTCGCATTAAATCTTTATTCTGTGCAGGCCAGATAAAACAGATTAAATATCCGCCTTTGGATAACAGTTCTGTCTCATCAACAGCGAGTTCAGTATGAAATTCGGGTGGTCGAACCTTGATAACAATATCAGCATTCTTCCATAAGGTTTTCGCTGTTTTACAAATACTACAACCCACTTCCTTATAGGCTTCATCCGAAATATTAGCTTGCTGACCGGCACCACTTTCAACACTGATTTGAAAGCCCAGCTGAATGATTTTTTCAGCAACTTCAGGGGTCGTTGCGACACGCTTTTCGCCTGGGTGGATTTCTTTAGGTATAGCTATTTTCATTAGCGTCCCCTTCATTTTATGATTAAAATTTGCCATGGCAGCCTCTTTTATATAAATCAGGTTATGCTATGAACTTTTATTTTAGTCCTTTTTTTGTAAAGAAACATTAACTATCTCTAACAGTAATACTGAGTGTTATTTATCCTCTTTTGCTGTCTTGAAGATAAACACTCTTAGCCTTTACCGGATAAAAAAGGCACAAAACTAACCCGCTCCAGGGGTTCTATTTCATAGCCGGATGCAGTACGAGTCACTCTTTGTAATTCCTGCATGCCACGTTCTTTACCAATAGGAATCAGCATCACTCCACCAATTGCCATTTGTGCTAATAATTTTTCTGGAATTTCAGGTGGCGCAGCAGCGACCAGAATACCATCAAACGGGGCTTTTGCTTCCCAGCCCCAGCCGCCATCGCTATGCTGATAACTGACATTGCGAATATTAAGTTCCCATAACCTTTCTTTTGCTTTCTTAAGTAAAGGGGAAATACGCTCCACGGTATTAACATGGCCTATTAATTGCGCCAATACTGCGGTCTGATAACCACAGCCTGTGCCTATTTCCAGTACGTTTTTTAGATGCCGCTGATCGATTAATAATTCGGTCATTTTAGCAACAATATAAGGCTGGGAAATCGTTTGTCCATGCCCAATCGGCAGAGCAGTATCTTCATAAGCTCGACTGGCCAAAGCATCATCCATAAATAAATGCCTAGGCACATTACGTATCACATCCAGTATTTTATGGTTAGTAATCCCCTGATCAATCAAGCGATCAATCATACGTTCACGCGTGCGGCGGGATGTCATACCTATCCCTTGTATAGAGTTCATCGAGGTAACCATTCCTTTACAGTATCAAGTGCATCATAACGCGTTAAATCCAGCTGCAAGGGAGTCACTGAAATATAGCCCTGACTGACGGCATAAAAATCTGTGCCTAGTCCTGCATCTTGCTCTGCACCAGGCGGTCCTACCCAATAAATTGTTTTTTCTCTTGGATCCTTAGCTTTAATAACCGGCTCTGCTTTATGCCGTTGACCAAGACGGGTAGATTGAAATCCTTTAATTTCAGACCAGGGTAAATCAGGCACATTAACATTAAGTAAAATATCCTTTGCCAAAGGCTGGTCTAACAGTCGTTGTAAAATAATGCCTGCGGCTTTAACCGCCGTATCAAAATACTGAGGGTCACTACTGACCATGGAAATAGCAACTGCCGGCAAGCCCAAAAAACGCCCTTCTGTTGCCGCTGCGACCGTACCTGAATACAGCACATCATCACCCAGATTGGCACCATGATTAATGCCGGCAAAAACCATATCAGGTTCTGTTTCTAACAGTCCAGTAATAGCTAGATGCACACAGTCTGTCGGCGTTCCATCCACTTTAATAAAACCATTGTCAGTTTGCTGCGCACGTAATGGCATTTCCAGTGTTAGCGAGTTGCTTGCCGCACTGCGGTTTTTATCGGGAGCAACGACAGAAACTTCTGCAAAGGATTGCAGACCATTTGCCAGTGCGATTAATCCTTGCGCCAAATACCCATCATCATTGCTCAGCAGAATATGCATTTTTCATTACAGCCTATAAAAATGTTAATATGAGTTATTATCCCAGTAAATTACAGCTAACGTGACCGATAAACCAGAAAAAAAACAGGATAGCGATTTATTTCTTGAAAGTATAGGCAAAGTTACGCCTATTAAATCGGATAAACACAGTGTTGCACCTATCCAAAAGCCCAAGCCCTACCCCAGGAAAAAAACACTACAGTTTGCTGATAAATTAACTCTGGCTCAAACTGAAGCTGTGCATGCATTACATGCGGAAGATACAATTAGTTACACCGTATCTGGACTACAAAAAAACGTCCTAAAAAAAATGCGGCGCGGTCGCTATGGTTTAGATGCAGAGCTCGATTTACATGGTTTAACCAGCGCTGAGGCAAAACGTGAACTGGTCAAATTCTTACATTTTTGTGAACAGGATGGTTGCCGCTGTGTACGTATTGTTCACGGCAAAGGTTATCGCTCGGAAAATAATTTACCCGTATTAAAAAATGACCTTAATGTCTGGTTAAGGCAACATCAGGAAGTTCAAGCCTTTTGTTCCACTGCACAAAAAGATGGTGGTGCCGGAGCCGTCTTTGTTTTATTGCGTCTGTCCGGAAAATATGCCGATCAAGACGACACCTAGTATTAAGCGATACCAGACAAATGGCATCATGCCGATTCTATTCAGCAGTTTTAAAAACCAGGCAATACTCAGATAAGCAACTATAGCCGAAACCCCTGCCCCAATTAACATTAAGTCCCAGGAAACAGCAACATTTGATTGATACAATTCCAGCGCCTTTAAAAAGCCAGCCAAAGCAATGACCGGAATTGACAATAGGAAAGAATACCTGGCTGCAAATTCACGCTTTAAACCCAATAATAAGCCCGCTGTAATGGTAATACCTGAACGAGATGTCCCTGGAATTAAAGCCAGCGCCTGAAATAGTCCAATCAATAACGCATCATTTAAGGTGATGGTGTGACGCCGCTCTCTAGCGCGCTTCTCTGCCCACCATAATAATAAAGCAAATATAATCGTTGCCGCTGCAATAATTAAAGGATTGCGTAACGCTTCTTGCATGGCATCTGACAGGCTAATCCCGACCAGCCCGACTGGTATTGTGCCTAAACCCACATACCACGCTAATTTAGCTTCATCATTAAAACCTTTGCCTACCAGGGAGCCACACCATGAAGAAATGAGTTTTGCCAGGTCCTTTTTATAGTACATCGTCACCGCAGTTAAGGTACCAACATGCACTGCCACATCAAAAGCTAGCCCCTGATCTTGCCAACCTACTATCACAGGTAATAAGATTAAATGAGCTGAGCTGGAAATAGGTAAAAATTCAGTCACTCCCTGTAAGACAGCTAAAGCAATCGCTTGCAAAATATCCATTAATAACCCAAATATAAAAAACAGTGATAAAATAACCCATCATTTTACCTTGATTAATCATCGGTTTTTAATATTATGAATAAAAAAATTATCTCCCTTAGTGCCGTAGCGCTTAGTACAGTTCTAGCAACAGGCTGCTCTACCCTATCTGATAAAAAATCAGCTGACATGGAACCGATTGAGACAGAAACCGTTGTTATGAATAATTACCCAACGCGTGATCGAGTTGACTATGTCTTCAATTGCATAGCCAAGCATGGCGGCAAACTTGATTATGTTAGCCAGTATGCCTGTGGCTGCAAGATCGATAAGATCGCCGAGAAATTAACTTTTGCAGAATATGAAGCTGCGGCAACCTTCACGATGCTACGCAGTACTCCCGGCGAGAACGGCGCAGTCTTCCGTGATCCTAAACAATCAAAAGAGTTACGCACGCGCTTGAAAGAAGCGGAAGCCTATGCAGAGAGTAGCTGTTTTATATAATAACTGTGCAAGAGGTGGGTAATATTGCCCACCTTTTAACCTAGAAAAATCAGTACGACCCTTCTCATTTAACTATTCGGCTATAAACTAGTTACTCTTTTTAGCCCTGACTTTTGGCAGCTTGAATCCGCTATGCTATTGATGACGATCTTTGCGGCTGAGGTAGGTCCAGAGACAAAAAATAAAAAAAGGCCAAAATCATTCACACCATGTATTCCGGTAAAATATAAACTCGGGATATTGCCATAATATTAGCAGATTAATACTAGGCTAAGTAAGTTGTCAGTCATTTGCTATAAATACGGGCTATATTCAACCATTCCTCTAGGAGGCTGTCCGAGAATAGAAGCCGTAGCGAGGGAAAGCCTTTTTGAGTCAGTTTTTTCGAACATTTGAGGCGAATAGTTGCGCTCTTTAACGAAAATGTTCGGGAAAAATGGCCAAAAGGGATTTTTCCGTAGTAGGGTCTCTATTCTTGGACAGCCTCCTAGGTATTTAAGAAATAAATGCTAATACCAAAAAGCATCCAGCTAGAAACCGGTTCGGCAATACCTGGAAGAACTAAAAATAAATGTAATTACTCAGCGTAAAAAAAATTAAGAGAATCAAAGGGACAGCAATCAAAGCGGTCAGTGTAATTGATTTTTTATATTTTCCTCAGATTTCCTATCCCAACCCCACATCTGAGGTCACTTACGATGCCCTGTTTGATCTTCTATCTGCAATTTAAACATACCACACTTCAATACCCAGACTTTATTAGTGGCACCCCGTATTTCTTTTATCGTAAAAGCAGAAAACGGTTTTCAAATGTGTGAACATTTATAACACTCCAGTTATTTATTCATGATTCGAAATGCATTTATATAGCCTTTAGATTATTCCGTTCGAATAGGTCTCGAAGAATTACTAATTGTTTTTTTATCAGCCCTTCATGATATCGATAGATATTTTCATCACCTAGTGGTGTCACCGTTGAAACGGTATATTTTCTACATCTTTGAAGTAGTTGTTCCGATTGGATTATCAATTCATTCAAGAGACTCTTCTCCACCTCTACATTTATATGTTGATCAAGTTTGATCTCCTCAAGTGTCAATTTATTACCAAACAAGTCACGTATCTGATTTTCAATTTTAATTCTGTTTGAATCTACCCGATATAACCGCCATCTGTTCCATCCCGACAACAGGTTCATCAATAAACTGATCACAACAACGTAGTGAAATAGGTTAGCTGGTGGCATTAAATTCAATAAACCGGGTGCATATTCATCCAGTAAATTGGGACCCCCATTGTCAATAAAGGTGAGAAGATCTTTAGATTTGGCAAGGCCAGTATCATTCGGCGTGCTCCTGTTATAGTCGATAAAGCCATGAAAAGTTTCATTCAAAAGTATTAGTAGAGCAACCACATCAGAACGTGAAGCTGATCCATTGCCGAGTACAAGAGTATCGACTTGAAAGACTTTCTTATTCGTCTTCGGTAATAGCAAGACTTCATCGTAATGGCCTGCGTATAGTGTTTCTATACGTAAGGCCGGAAAACGAGCGACCCAAGCTTCCGCACTTTCAAAATTAGCAATTTGTAAATTTTTGTGCAGGGCTTTTTTTATCAACGGGTTATCTTTCGAAACCAGAAACACACCAAGATCTAAAGCTCCGTTCAACAATTTGTCTACCTGCTCGGTGATCGAGTGCTCGCTCAATTTCAGATTAAGCCCGGATAAATTTTTTTGGCCCAGCAATTGTCGAGCAAGTAGTGTCGTACCACTACCTTGTGAACCAATTCCTATCCGCATACCCTTTAAATCACTGACATAGCGTATATGATTGGCATCAAGTCCCAGAAACAAAATCGTTTCTGATCTCGGAAGCCTAGCAACTAACTCCAGCTCTTCTGGTTTTGAATACTTCAAGCCATCCGGCACTAAAGCAAACTTGGTTACCCCTAGCCTTTCACCTTGTCGTAACAAATGAAGACTACCCTCTACACCAGTCGTTGCAAAGTTAGTTAACTTACCTTTACGTTTTCTAGCATCATCTGCTATTTTCTCCACTAGAGCATAACTTTGTTCGGATTTAGGCCCAGACAAAACGAAAAGATTCATATGAGACAAACTGGGATAAAAATCAATGGCTGCAATAATAAGCCCAATTAGAGTAACTACACCAAAAAAAAGAATGCCTTTGAATTTTGCTGATTTACGTTGAAATAGAGTTTGCCAATCCGCTTCAGATACAGATTGATCCTTCGCTTGATTATTCATTATTTTAATTTTTAAATAAAAGTTAAAACTAACTCTAACATATGGCGTTTCCTTTCAGTTATTTTTTTGTTCAAATATTGGTAGCCTCACTCCTATTTCACATAATGCCTTATTTACCGCAAAATTGGGAGCGTGCGAGTAACTTTTCTAGTACAGAAATTTGTTGGATGAAGCCTTTATCGCGAGGAAAAACCAATTTAGGCACCTGGAAACAGATACTCATCCATCCTGCTGGTCTTTTTATCCCTCATCAGCACTTACTTAGCTAGTTATATGCCTCTTACTACAGCACTGATGACAAACCAAAACCCTGCTCAAATATTCGACGCTTATTTATTTCCAGGCATCTTATTCGGAAGTTCGAAAATAATGATTCTCAGCGCTAAAAGTTTTGGGGCTTCTCCTACTCAGTATTTATCCAAGAACAAAAAAGGGCAGCTTCGATTGAACATTGTTTGTTGCAATGTCCGCTCATGGATAATAAGTGACTGTTAAAATTTGTGATTTAGAAGTATGTTGGTAGTGTATAGTTTATAGTGGACCCCGGTTTTAAGACAGTAGTTTAAGGGCTCTATGTGAATCTTAGTGGGTAATGCGATAATAGGACCATGAATAGTGAATTTTTATTTAGTCAGGCTTTAGGCCTACAATCACCTTGGAAAGTAGAAGAAATTAACTTTTCAAACGACAGTACTTTAGAACAGAATGAACTTCATTTGCAGATAGGTTTTGAACCAGGCGCACGTTTTTCTGATGAAT
>Ga0209264_1001938_pt1 | contig 10773 bp, 9 predicted proteins | sample SaaInlV_DNA_150m_FD_184687 | JGI IMG/M metagenome (GOLD analysis project Ga0209264, IMG submission 184687) | Marine microbial communities from expanding oxygen minimum zones in the Saanich Inlet - SI075_LV_DNA_150m (SPAdes) (version 2) | ecosystem: Environmental > Aquatic > Marine > Unclassified ... | reverse complement strand
CTATTTTCAAGCGATAACTGAAACAGAGGCCTGCCCAGCGCAGACCGTAGAAGGGTTGTTGTTTCTTCAGCCAGGAAAGAGTAATCAACCTCTAGTCATCCTGGTTCCCGGGAGTCTCGGCGTGGGCGAGAACCATTTAATGCATGCCGAGACACTACTGGGAGCGGGATTTGCTGTTTTTGTGCTTGATCCTTTCGGGCCCCGATCGGTGACTTCTACGGTGGCCAATCAAACGGCCTACTCATTTGCGGCCAGTGCTTTCGATGTGCTTGCTGCCCACCAGGTTTTAGCCCAGCACCCAGAAGTTAACCCGGGCAAGATTTCTTGGCAGGGTCACAGCCGGGGAGGTTCGGCAGTGCTCACGGCGGCTACCCGGTGTTTTATTGACCAAGTGGCCGGGCCCGAGGTATCGCCCGCTGGGGTGTACGCCGTCTACCCGTGGTGTGGGCATCAGTTTTCGAATCCCAAAGTGGGGCGAACCAAGGTGCGGGTCATTATGGGGAGTTTGGATGAGTGGTGTTCTCCCCAGCAGGCTCAGGGACAGATGCAGGCCATAGCGGCAGCCGGTGGATCAGCCAGTATGCGCCTGGTGGCGGGCGCTCATCATAGTTTTGACCGCAGCACCGCTTTAGAGAATCTGGCCGATGCGGCGGTGGCCCCCTCAGCGCCGACGGTTTTCCTTGATGAAAGAGGGGCCATGATCGACCCGATGACCGGTCTGACTAACCGGGAAATGACTGACCTGGTGGCCTTTCGTGCCGCCAATGCTGAGGGTTTTGGACGCCGAGGCGCCCGTATTGGTGGTTCGCCGGCTTTTGCCGAACTTTTTGTTGAAGACATGCTGCGCTTTCATCAATCGCTTGATGGGGCTTCTTAGTTGCGCTGGTTGGCAGTGTGAAAATGCTTCTCAAATCTTGAGATCTAAGAACAAGTATGATTCAGTGGGACGAGATGGATCTCTAATCTGCTAAAGAGAGATGGAAGCCTATGTTGAAGTTTGGTGAGTCGAGTTTGAGTTATGGAAAAACAATTGCGGTTGCGGTAGTGATTGCGTTGTTTTCTGCAATGGCTGCAACATCAGCATTGGCCGAAGAGTTACCTCCCGGAAGCCTTGATATCGACACGGCAGTAGCCAGCGTCCCCGGACTGGGCATCTTGCTAGATGCCACCGAGGCGACAATCGCCGATGGCGTCGACATCCACGCCCCGGGGAGCAATGCGGTGGTGTACGTTTCAGACAATGGAGGAGTGGAAATCCCAGATGATCCAACAATTGGGGTGACACTCACCGGGCCGATGGGGCATCAATCAACATTGGTGTGCCGGGCAACCCCGACGACGCGGCGGTTTCCTCCAACGGCACCGTGACCTACGGAAATGCGTATCGTGACACGTCAGTCATTGTGCAACCCCAAATCGGCGGCGGGGCACGAATGATCACCATCTTGGGATCCATCCATGAGCGAACAAACTACGATTTCGTAGTCACCTTGGCCGCCAAACAGGAAATTAACCTCTCCGAGGGTGGTGGAGTTAGCATTACCGATTCAATGGGTGAAGTTGATATGACGATTCCGCCTCCTTGGGCCTATGACGCGAGCGGTTCGGTTGTGGCCAGCGATTACTCACTTGAAGGCACCACGCTCACCCTCAACATCCACCCTGGTAGTAGTGCCGTCTATCCGATCATCGCTGACCCTGTATTTACGTGGGGGTGGGTTACCGGAACGGTGTACTTCAACAAGTTGGAGACCCGGATGATCTGCACCAACACGGCGCAGTCTCTGGCCTGGCTCGGTATTACCGGATTCTGGTATCCGATTCTTGTTGCACTCGGGTGGTACCTCACTATCTATTCCTGTATCGCTGGGATAACCGATCGGTGTATAAAGGTGAAGTCGTATGGCAGCGTATTTATTTACGCCGGGACCCACTGCAACTGAAACGGAGGCCACGATGGCACAGAAACCAACCCCACAGATGAAACGATCAATTGCCTTCTTGCCGTTCTGGGCCCTTGCCTTGGTGGCGGCGGGGCAGTTTAAATTTGAGGGAATTACTTTCTTGGCTGTGGTGGTTCTCGGAGCGGTGGTTCCCGGGTACATGGTCGTGCGAATATGGCCTATTGATGGGGTTTCGCTGAAGTGGCCAAGCATGAAAGAGTCTCATGGGACGCTCACCCGCTGGGTTCCGTTCTTTGCTGCGGTGTTCGCCGGTGCTGGGTTCGATCTACTGTTAGAAAGCCAATGGGTCTCCGTCACTGCCGCTCTTGTCGCCGGGGTTTCGGCCAAGGTTTTGGTGCAGCGTCTGTTGTGATGAGCGTTTACACCAGACGTTGACCGCCCGTTCCTTTAGAGAGCATGGTAGTTGCGGCGGTGGCCCCCGCTGCGCCGACGGTTTTCCTCGATGAAGAAGGGGCCATGATCGACCCGATGACCGGTCTGACGAATCGGGAAATGACTGACCTGGTGGCCTTTCGTGCCGCCAATGCTGAAGGTTTTGGTCGCCGAGGCGCCCATATTGATGGATCTCCGGCTTTGGTCGAACTTTTTACCGAAGACATGCTTACCTTTCACCGTTCTCTCGGTGCGGCTTCTTAGTTGCGCTGGTGTTGGGGCCGTTTGTCGCTGGTAACCTGACGCCGGTTCGCAAGAACTGAGGTCACGTCGGAGTGGCGGAATTGGCAGACGCGCAAGGTTAAGGACCTTGTGCCCGTTAAGGGCGTGGGGGTTCAAGTCCCCCCTCCGACACCATTACCTAACGCTTTAGGGTTAGGTAAGGTTGGTTTCTGAACCAACTCCCCCCCCGCAAGCCCCACAAAGGACCACCCATGGCGGATTCGTCGGATACTCCAACCGAAGCCAAGTACGAGATCCTCATCGAGGCCGAAGAGTTCGACGACTTTGGCGGTTGGACGCTGGATTCACAGTTTGAGACCGAGATGGGGTCGCCCTATCTGCTGGCCCACGGGTTGGGGCGGCCGGTCGACGACGCCCGGACCTCGATCGAGCTCGCCGAGTCGGGTGAGTACCACGTGTGGGTCAGGGCCAAGGACTGGGTCCCGTCTCACCACCCAGGTCGCTTCGCAGTCTCGGTGGGAGGTCAGCGTCTGGACCGTGAGTTCGGGGCCGACGGTCTCGACTGGGGTTGGGAGCCTGCGGGCACGATGCAACTCACGGCCGGGCCGCTCGACGTGGTCCTGCATGACCTGACCGGCTTCGAGGGTCGGTGCGATGCCATTTATCTGAGCCGGACTGGCTCCGAGCCGGTGGACGGGGCTGGACCCGACGCTCGGGCCTGGCGTCGAACGCGGCGCGGGCTGCCGGCCGAGCCGACGTTCGGCGGCGAATTCGACGTGGTCGTTGTCGGTGGGGGAGTGACGGGTTCGGTGGGCGCACTGGCGGCCGCCCGGCTCGGTCTGCGCGTGGCACTGCTCCAGAATCGTCCCGTTCTCGGCGGCAACGCCAGTACGGAGATCGGCATCGGCCCTCGGGGAGAGATAGGTTCGCTGGTTGCCGAGGCAATTGCTCGCAAGCCAGGGGGTGACCTGCAGGCCTTGCAGTTACTCCAGTTGGAACCCAACGTTACGATCTTCACCGAGTATCAGGTGTACGACCTGGTGATGGAAGGAGCGACGATCGCCTCAGTCGATGCGAGGCACGCCCGGTCAGGGCGTGAGATGCGCATCGTCGGATCGCAGTTCATCGACTGCTCCGGCACGGCCATCCTCGGCATTCTGGCCGGGGCGCCCACGATGTTCGGAGTCGAGTCGTCGGCCGAGTTCGGCGAGAGCCATGCCCCCGACGAGCACCTCGACCAGCATCACGGGCACACCGTCTTCTTCCGCACACACATGGTCGACCACCCGGTCGAGTTCCCCGAAGTCCCGTGGGCAACCGAAGTGGCGAAGGACTTCGCCGACCTCGGTGGGCAAGCCATCGAACCAGGTTCTGACAACGGTGATGGTCCGGTCGTGGAGTCGTTCCGGCCGCCGGAAGACGACTCCTTCGCAAATCTGGCTCGGCGGCTGACCCACTACTGGGAGTATGGGCAGTGGCACGATCCGTACACCGAGGGAGAGCACATCCGAGACCATCTCTTGCGGGCGATCTATGGCACGATGTCGAATGTTAAGACGATGGAGCCGGAGACCTGGGCGAATCTCGAGTTCGAGTGGGTGGCCCATGTCGCTGGTCAAGGCGAGTTTAAGCGCTACGTCGGCGATCACGTCTTGACCGAGAACGACATCCGGGATCACGTCAAGTTCCCGGATGCGGTAGTGAGGAACTCGGGGGCGTTCTGCCTCCATCACCCGATCCACGAGGACTACGACTTTCGCCTTAAGAGTTGGACTTGGGACACTCGCGATGAGCAGCCGTTCGACATCCCGTTCCGGTGTCTCTATTCAGCAGGCGTCGACAACCTGATGATGGCGGGCAAGCACATCAGCGTCACTCACGTGGCTGGGTCTGTCACCAAGTTCATGGGCAACGGTGCGCAACACGCCATTGCCACCGCGGCGGCTGCCTCACTGTGTATTTCCCACGCCGCAACCCCGCGCCAGGTGCATGACCATTACTTGGCCGAGCTCCAGGCACTCACCGCCGAGATCCGAGACGGCTGAAGCTACTCCGCTCATCTCGCTGGTCGCTCGAAAACGAAGCGGCATTCTCTGGCTGCTCCGCTCGCCAACGCGTTTGGCGTCGGCGTAGGTTTTGATCTTGGCGATGTGTTGGGGGGAGCGACGTAGCCTGGCGGCGGTCTCGGCTTTACCGATTCCAGCTTCTCGCGCACGGAGAACCCTTCGCTAGAGCGGTCCTAGAACCGGTGTCGAGTTTGTTGAGGCGGCGAACTGCGGCCAGTCCTTGGGCGGCCTGGTCAATGTGCTCCAGTGGAGAATGCGGCTGATGTGGCCGGGGCTTCGGCGCAGCCGCTAGGAGGTTTCTGCGATCGGCATGCCGATGTTCTCGAGCCTGAGGACGGTTCGGGCGAGCGGGCGATGTTGGTGTACCGCAGTTGGCTGTTGTCTCATGGCGTGTTGTCTTTTTGGTGGATCTCGGAGTGGTGGCCGAGATCGTGGTTCGTCATTGAGTTGCGCGGGTGTTGTGTGGTCCACCAGATCTACCGGGCCATTCGCGGACACGGTGATCAGCTCTAAACGGTGATTTCGTAGGCGCAGGTGTGGGCGCCTTCTGTTTTGTGGGTGACCCGTTCGACTGTTGCATCAGGCATGAGGTCGCGGATGAAGTCGAGCTCGGTGGTACAGGCTTGTTGGTAGCGGTTGGCGACAGCCCAGAGGGCGCAGCTGTGCAGGTTGATTCGGTAGTGCGTGTCGTCGAGTGTGTCGGAGTCAGCGAGGTATCCCTGATCGTCGAGTAGTTCGGTCAGGACAGCGACTCGCTCGTCGATTGGTTTGCCCTCGAGTTTGTCTTTCGTTTCTTCGACCAAGCGGCGGCGGCGTCGTTCGAAAACTCGACTCACGAGTTCGGGGTCTTCCTCTTCTATGTGTTCGAGGAGCTGCAACGAGAGGCTGCCGTCGGTGGTGGTGACGAAGAGCGGTTCGGCCAGATCGGTTGCGTGGTATCGATCTGCGGGCCGTCCTACGTGACCGCATTCTTGACGGGCCGTGATGAAGCCGGCAGACCGGAGTGCGCTGAGGTGTTGTCGAACGGCGCTTGAGGAGATGTCGAGTACAGTGGCGAGTTCTTCGGTGGTCGCTTCACCAAGTCTTTTCAACGCGACGAGAACTCGGCGTTGAGTTGACGAAAGAGCGACGCCTGGGGTGGCCATTTCTTGATTGTAGCAGTTGTCACTGCCTTTTTGGAGTTTCGCAACTTAAAACTAATGAAACTCTGATAACCTTGCTGTATCAAGGACGAAATTGACATCGGCACCTGTCCAAGGTCGCCGCCAGTCCACGAAGGGAAACGTGAATGAGCGAAACCATGCGAGGCATTGAAAAACTGACTGAAGCAGAATACGAATTCGGCTTCAGCACCGACCTCGACACCGACATCGCACCTCCAGGGCTGACCGAGGACACCGTGCGTCTGATCTCGGCCAAGAAAGACGAGCCCGAATGGCTCCTCGCGTGGCGACTGAAGGCGTTCTCGGCGTGGCAGGAGATGGAAGAGCCCGACTGGGCCAAGCTTCAGATCGCTCCGATCGACTACCAGTCGATCAGCTACTGGGCAGCCCCGAAGCAGAAACCCGTGCTCGACAGCATGGACGATGTCGATCCCGACATCCGTGAGATGTTCGACAAGCTCGGCATCCCGCTGCACGAGCAGAAGATGCTCAGCAACGTGGCCGTCGATGCCATCGTCGACTCGGTCTCGGTGGTGACCACGTTCACGGAAACACTTCTTGAGGCCGGTGTCATCTTCTGTTCTTTCTCTGAAGCGGTGCGGGATTATCCAGAACTCATCAAGGAGCATCTGGGGTCGGTCGTGCCCGTTCGAGACAACTTTTTTGCTGCCCTCAACTCGGCGGTGTTCTCCGACGGCTCGTTCTGCTATATCCCCAAGGGTGTTCGTTGCCCCATGGAGCTGTCGACGTATTTCCGCATCAATTCGATGAACACCGGTCAGTTCGAACGCACGCTCATCGTGGCCGAAGACGACTCCCATGTCTCCTACCTCGAAGGGTGCACTGCCCCACAGCGCGACGAGAACCAACTCCACGCGGCAGTCGTTGAACTCGTGGCGAAAGACCGATCCGAGATCAAGTACTCGACCGTCCAGAACTGGTACCCCGGAGACGAGAACGGCGTCGGAGGCATCTACAACTTCGTGACCAAACGAGGCCGGGCCCACACCGACGCCAAGATCTCCTGGACCCAGGTCGAGACAGGGTCCGCCATCACCTGGAAGTACCCGAGCGTGATCCTGCAGGGCGATCGTTCTGTCGGCGAATTTTACTCCGTGGCGCTGACGTCGAAACATCAGCAGGCCGACACCGGCACCAAGATGATCCACATCGGAGCCGACACCACCAGCAGCATCATCTCCAAGGGCATCTCGGCCGCCAAGGGGCAGAACACCTACCGAGGATTGGTGAAGATGCTGCGCTCGGCGGAGAACGCCCGCAACTACACGCAATGTGATTCCCTGCTCATCGGTAAGAAGTGCGGAGCGCACACGGTTCCGTACATCGAGGTGAAGAACCCGACCGCCCAAGTCGAGCATGAGGCGTCGACCTCGACGGTGGGCGAGGACCAACTGTATTACTGCCGTCAGCGCGGCATGAACGAAGAAGACGCCATGGCGATGATCGTCAACGGTTTCTGTCGTGAAGTTTTTGACGAACTCCCGATGGAGTTCGCTGTCGAAGCTCAGCGCCTGCTGAGCGTGAGTTTGGAAGGAAGTGTCGGCTGATGCTGCACATAAAGAACCTGACCGCCTCAATTGGGGACACCCCGATACTCAAGGGGCTCAACCTTGATGTCGGCGCCGGAGAGGTACACGCCATCATGGGCCCGAACGGGTCTGGAAAGAGCACACTCGCACATGCGATCGCGGGTCGCGACGGCTACGAGATTGGTGGCACGGTCACCCTCGATGGAGCCGATCTGCTCGAAATGGTCCCAGAGGATCGTGCTGCTGCCGGCGTCTTCATGGGGTTTCAATACCCGGTCGAGATCCCCGGCGTGAACAACATGTACTTCCTGCGCACCGCATTAAATTCGGTTCGCCGTGCCCGAGGCGAGGAGCAGATCGGGGCGAGCGACTTTCTAAAGGACGCCCAAGAGGCCATGGACCTAGTCGAGATGAAGCATGACTTCTTGTATCGATCGGTCAACGCAGGATTCAGCGGCGGCGAGAAGAAGCGCAACGAGATCCTGCAGATGGCTGTGATGCAGCCAAAGCTGGCGGTGCTCGACGAGACCGATTCCGGTCTCGACATCGATGCATTGCGGGTGGTCGCAGCGGGCGTGAACTCGCTGCGTGGACCCGACCGATCGATGATCGTGATCACCCACTACCAACGGCTACTCGACTACATCAAGCCAGACTTTGTGCACGTGCTGGTCGACGGCAAGATCGTCAAATCGGGCGACCATACGCTCGCCCTTCACCTCGAAGACCACGGCTACGCCGATTTCGTCAATCACGACCTTGACGCTGCTCCTCTGACGGGAGCAACTGCGTGAACCAGGCCGCCCTCGCGTCCCGCTCCGTGGCGCTCGAACAGATGGCATCGCTGAGCTTGCCGACCAAACGAGATGAAGCGTGGCGATACGCACCACACAAGGCATTGGGCCAACTCACGTTTGGACCGGCTACCGCCACAAACGCTGTGCCCCCCGACATCGACAGTCAGATCCCCCACATCGACGGCCCTCGGATCGTCATCGTCAACGGCGTCGTCGATAGCGCGCAATCGCAGCTCGACACGTTGCCTGCGGGAGTGCATCTGGTCAGTCTTGCCGACGCTCCCGCCGATCTTGTCGCAAGAGCGCTCGACCGCCGACACGACACGATCGACGACGCGTTTTCGATCATCAACCGGGCCTACGGCGACGGTGGAGCGCTGCTGATGGTCGACGGCCAGCCGGCTGAGACGATCCACATCGTCGATATCGCTGTTCCCGATGTGTCGCAGAATGCCTCGGCCAGCCGCGTGGTCATCGAAATGGCAACCGGGAGTTCGGCCACCGTCGTCGAGACCCGCATTGGTCACGGCGACGCATTCGGCGCTTCCAACGTCTGCACCGAGATCTCACTTGCGGCCGATGCCAGCCTCGAACACATCATTCTCCAAGATCTGCCTACCACGCAGATCCACGTCGGACGGGTCGATGTCATCCAGGAAGCCGGGAGCACGCTTCGCTCCCGACTCTTCAACCTAGGATCCGACTACGGGCGGGTTGCCTACTATGTACTCCTCGACGGCGAGGGCGCTGACGCCGACTTGTCTGGGCTCTACTTCGGTTTCGGCACGCAGACCCTCGACCAGCAGATCACGGTGGTCCACAGTGCGAAGAACTGCACGAGTCGCCAGTCATATCGAGGTGTACTTGACGACTCGAGCACCGGCATATGGAACGGCGGTGTCGATGTCCGCCCCGGCGCTGACGGCACCGACTCCGAACAGTCCAACGACAACCTGTTGCTCTCGCGCAAGGCATCAGTAAACACGATGCCAAGGCTCGAGATCTTGGCTGATGAAGTGTCGTGCCAGCACGGCACCACCGTCGGCCAACTCGACGACGCAGCCCTGTACTACTTGCGATCTCGCGGCATTCCCAAAGAGGAAGCCAGCCGTCTGTTGATCAACGGTTTCGCCGACCAAATGATGGACGACCTCGAGAGCACCGCTATTCGAAGCTGGATCACTGAGCGACTCCGGCACGACGATGCGTGAGTCAAGGGTCAGGGTCGGCGGAACGAAGCCGTTCACACTGCCGCGCGACGTGAAAGCCACGATCATCCCGGCCGGCCACCCTGTCGTGCTCTCTGAGGGTGATGGCGTCACGGTTCTGCAGGCGCTCGGGGGATCAGCGACGGTCACCACCAGCGATGGCGAGATGGTCCGTTTGTCGCCCGAAGACTCGATCGAGTTCGGGTTCGTGCGCCCGCCGCAGCAAAGCGACAAGGTCGGCGATTCGGCTACCGGCGGATTCAGCATCGAGGCGGTCTGGGCAGCAGCGGCCACTGTGTATGACCCGGAGATCCCCGTCGACATCGTCCAACTCGGCCTCGTCTACCGCATCGAACCATCCGACTTACCGAGCGGCAACAAACGAATCGACATCGACATGTCGGTCACCGCTCCCTTCTGCGGCATGGGCGACATTATGCGCCAAGACCTCCACGACGCCGTAACTGCGCTGCCCGACGTTGAAGAAGTCGATGTCGTCCTCGTCTTCGACCCGCCCTGGGACGCGTCACGCATGTCCGATGTCGCTCGACTCGAACTGGGCATGATGTGACCGAGGTATCGAGCGATGCCAAGACCGACATAGCCGACGGGTCGGACCGATCCGGCCTTGAAGGCACCGGTGACAGCAAGCCGACCCCGAACGTGACGGCTCCCAACGTCGATGGCGACGACGTCGATACAACGGCGATCATGAATGCGTTGCGCGGGGTCATCGATCCCGAGCTAGGCGACAACGTCGTCGATCTCGGCATGGTCAAACGGCTCGAACGGAGCGCCGACCGCGCCATACACATCACGATCGCCTTGACGACCGCAGGCTGCCCGCTACGTGCCCAGCTGATGCGCGACGCCAAAGCCCGAGTCGCTTCGCTCCCCGATATCGATGTCGTCAAGATCCACTTCGGCGAGATGACCGCCGACGAACGAAGCAACGTCATGGCCCGGGCCCGTTGGAAGGCACGCGACAACGCCCTCGAAACCGACATCCCGCCGACCTGTCGCATCCTCGCCATCTCCTCGGGCAAAGGCGGCGTCGGCAAGTCCACGGTCACAGCCAACCTCGCCGTTCTGCTCGCCGGCCGCGGCTACACCGTCGGTGTGCTTGATGCCGACGTCGGCGGATTCTCGATGCCCCAACTACTCGGCATCGACAGCGACATCGAAGGCCAACGCGCCGGCGCAGGTAAAGCGGTCATGAAACCTGTCACCAGACAAATCGGCGACGGAGCGCTCCGGATTGTCTCGATGGGGTCGATCGCCGGTACCAATGAGACCGAAGCAATCATGTGGCGCGGATTGATGCTCAACCGCGCCGTGCAGCATTTTCTCGAAGATGTGCAGTGGGGCGAACTCGACTACCTGCTCATCGACATGCCACCGGGCACGTCC
>Ga0209264_1001937_pt1 | contig 10774 bp, 9 predicted proteins | sample SaaInlV_DNA_150m_FD_184687 | JGI IMG/M metagenome (GOLD analysis project Ga0209264, IMG submission 184687) | Marine microbial communities from expanding oxygen minimum zones in the Saanich Inlet - SI075_LV_DNA_150m (SPAdes) (version 2) | ecosystem: Environmental > Aquatic > Marine > Unclassified ... | reverse complement strand
ACGGAAAAATACAACTCGATAGAGAAGAACTTCTCAACGTAAAACAGGAGCGATGAAAGTGGTTGCGAAAAAAAAGAAAGCTGCAAAAAAGAAACCTGCTGCTAAGAAAAAAGTAGTTGCTAAGAAGAAGCCTGCTGCCAAGAAGAAGGCCGCTGCCAAGAAGAAGCCTGCTGCCAAGAAGAAGCCTGCTGCCAAGAAAAAGGCTGCTGCTAAGAAGAAGCCTGCTGCCAAGAAAAAGGCTGCTGCTAAGAAGAAGCCTGCTAAGAAAAAGGCTGCTGCTAAGAAGAAGCCTGCTAAGAAAAAGGCTGCTGCTAAGAAGAAGCCTGCTAAGAAAAAAGCTGCTGCTAAGAAGAAGCCTGCTGCTAAGAAAAAGGCTGCTGCTAAGAAGAAGCCTGCTGCTAAGAAAAAAGCCGCTAAGAAGCGTAAGTAAAATCACTGAAAAGCCCTCTTATTTGAGGGCTTTTTGTTGATGCCCGCTTTTGAAGCTTCTGTGTCGCCTCTCACCTTGGTGGGGGGCGGCGTGGCATCTTTAGCGACGCTTGGTGGTAACTTCGTATAAATTGTTATGGTTTTGAACAGTTACGCTAATTGATCGATTGTGTTGATGTTCTCAAATTCATCCGATCCGGTCTCAAAATAGACTCGATTGTGATTCATCCCCTCAAGCCATCCCTTTACTGAACGGCGACCAGTCTTCAGATAAATATCGATTTCCTCAAGTGCTGTGGTTAGCGCAAGGAAAACGAGCGGTTGTTCATTGTTTCCGTCGTGTACCACGGCAACAGAAGCGTCACCGAGGCCATCGAGTAATTTCCGCATGAGATTATTGGGTAGACGAGGTGTATCGCAGGGGACGACAAGTGTCAGCGATGTTTTTACATGTCGTGCGCAGGCACTGATCCCGGATAGGGGGCCCTGTTGCTCAGTCGCTTCACCGTCATTATCATTAGCTGCAAATGCTACGTCTGCGATGCAGGGGTAGGGTAGTTCGTCGTACCTGGGATCGCTGGTGTTGTTCCTGCTGATGAGGATCATATCGACTTGTGGACTGATTGAATCAACAACATGAGATAAGAGAGGTTTCCCATGATGCAACATCCACGCCTTTTCTGCGTAATTCATCCTTGATCCCTTCCCTCCTGCTAGTACGATAGCGGTGGTATCCATAGATTATTGCTCCTCTAACGACATCATCATTTATGCACACCTTAGATTCAAACTAGTTGTATGCAAAACCTGCCAGATGTTTTTGATTCATTAGCGCGCGCCTGGCCTGAATATTCAGTACGGAAGGGGCAGCTCGAGTTAGCGATTAATATAGAATCGGTGATGGAAAGTGGAGCAGTCGGGATTTTTGAGGCGGGAACAGGCACTGGAAAAACCCTGAGTTATCTTGTTCCGGCGTTCATTGCTTCGGGTTCCGTGATTATTTCTACAGGTACAAAGAACCTTCAGGACCAGCTGTTCCAGAAAGACTTGCCCGTTATGCAGAAGATGTTTCCTGAAAAGAGAGTTGCATTGTTAAAAGGCAGGGCGAATTACCTCTGCCCGCAACGGTTAAAGACTAACATTAAGATAGATCATCGAAATGAACTCCTTGCACACCAGCTGATGGAAGTGCGCAGTTGGTCAACTCGAAGTCGCACCAATGATCTTACGGAAATTCTGGACCCAGAGGATAATGCAGCTCTTCAAAAACTGGTGACCAGCACAAGAGACAGCTGTCTGGGTAGTAGGTGTCCTGAATTTAACGAGTGCCCGTTGTACCGTGCCAGAGAAAAAGCCAGCCAGGCTGACATCGTTATTGTGAACCATCACCTTTTACTGGCCGACCTCACGCAGCGGGAGGATAACATTCGATCGCTCCTGCCTGATGTAACGGCATTGGTAATTGATGAGGCTCACCAGATTCCGGATATTGCCCGCCAGTTTTTTGGGCAACGATTATCCAGCGGACAATTTTCTGAACTATTACGCGATGTCAGAGCTGAATTGTCCCTGCTGGGTAATGATGACCCGCACAGTTCGGATTATGTTAACGCTCTTGAAAGGCAACTGGTGGCCCTGAAAAGGCTGATGCTTGCAGGTACTGATCCTTACTTTGAGCAATGGCTGGATGAAAAGTCTCGCCACCTTATTATTGCGGTTGATCAGAGCCTGGCGGAATTGGGTAATCGCCTTCTGGATGTTGCAGCTAGAAGTGACGGCCTTGCTCAATGTGCCAAACGTGCGCTGGGCATGGCGGATATCTTCGCACTACTCACGGAACAGGCTGACCCGGGGGGCGATTATGTCCACTGGATTGAGAGAACCCAGGGCAGTTATACCATCCACCTTTCTCCGCTGGAGATTAGTGATGAGTTCCAAAAGGTTGTCAGGGAATCTGAGGCCAGTTGGATATTCACTTCTGCGACCCTTTCTGTAGATGGTTCTTTCAACCATTTCAAATCAGAACTTGGTGTATCCGATGAAATTTCAGCGATCTTCGAAAGTCCGTTTGATTATCTGAAGTCTGTCAAAGCCTATGTGCCATCGGGGTTGCCTGAGCCTGGCAGCGAGGAACATACAAAGCAACTTGTTGCCCGTTGTGTCCCGCTGATTGAGAATAACAACGAAAGAACTTTTTTTCTTTTTACCAGTCATCGGGCATTGCGGCTTGCAGCGCTTGAGCTTAGGCAGATTGGAAGGCCGCTGCTTGTGCAGGGTGCGAAGTCCAAAATCCAAATGCTAACTGAGTTTCGAGAATCTCCGCGTAGTGTATTGTTAGGCACGCAGAGTTTTTGGGAAGGTGTGGATGTGAGGGGCGCAGGATTGAAACTGCTGATCATCGACAAACTACCTTTCCCGAATCCATCAGACCCAATCTATAATGCTCAGTCGATATTGATCCGTGACAATGGTGGCAACAGCTTCACAGAACTGGCATTGCCTAAGACCGTCTTGTCGCTAAAGCAGGGTTTTGGGCGATTAATGCGTGAAGCGAGTGACATGGGGTTGTTTGTGCTTGGCGATTCAAGAATCAGCAGTCGTTCATATCGAAAGTATGTCATCAACAACCTGCCCGAAATGGTCTGGCTTGATAAGCACGAAGATGCTGTCGCTTGGATGCGTAAGCTATGATGTGCGAGCTACAATGCTACCTATTTGAGAAAGTCGCCTGGTGAATCTTCTTGGAATCGATACTTCTACACGTTCTACAGTGCTGGGATTGCAGCTCGGATCAGAACTGGTGGATCGGACATCGGCAGACGTCGATACACACAGCCGGGAAATCCTTCCATCAATCGAGTCGTTGGTCAGGGAAGCCGGGATCGGTATCAAAGACCTTGATGCGATCGTTTTTGGTCAAGGCCCTGGTTCCTTTACTGGGCTGAGGATTGCCGTAGGGGTTGTACAGGGGTTGGGTTATGGATTGGGTATTCCTGTCGTTCCAGTGTCTTCAATGGCCTGCATTGCGCAGTCGGTTATTTCAGAGATCAATCCTCCGTTCGTATTTGTCGGGTTAACAGCTCGATTGGAAGAAGTTTACTACGGCGCCTATAAGTTTGAAGAAAATATTGCGGTGCCAGTCATCCCCGAGGGGGTTGTTGATGTCTCTGAACTGCCACAGCTACCTGTCGGCGATTGGCTTGGGTGTGGCAACGCAATGCCGGGATTGAGTTCAAAAATCCAAGAGGCAACGGGTGTTTCCTTTAAGAGTATTTCGAGTGAAGCTGTCCCGAGCATCCGCAACTTACTTTCTCTTGGTTCCTTTAAGTTCAATCGCGGCGAGTCGGTGAGCGCGATGCAGGCGACACCTGTCTACCTGCGTGAGCAGGTTGCCTCTCGGCCCGGCAAGAGATGAGTCGGTTCAGGGTTGGCTGTGACCAGGAAGGATATTACCTTGAAGATAGCTTTTCCCGTCAGCACCCACTTAGGGTTAATTTTTCACATCCGGAATTTCTGACCCGGCTCCGGGGAGCCGGGAAAAAAACCGAGTTGGTGGCACGTGCAGTAAAAGCGGGTGGCGGCGTCCGCGTACTGGACTGTACGGCCGGGCTGGCTCGGGACGCGTTTGTGCTGGCATCCCTCGGGTGTGAGGTGACTCTGGTAGAGCGATCAAGGGTTGTCTCTACATTGCTGCTGGATGGATTGAAGCGGGCAAGGAAGGTTCCGGAACTTTCTTTTGCTGCCAATCGAATCAAACTGACGAATGCCGACTCGCTTGTGCTGATGGCTCAGACTAGTCTGGAATATGATGTGATCTACATTGATCCGATGTTTCCCGAAAAGCCAGGTGCTGCCGCGGTACGAGGTCCGATGCAGCATCTGCAAAGATTTCTCGGGACCGACGAAGATGCGATGGCATTATTATCTGTTGCCTTGGAGGTAGGTTGTAGCCGGGTTGTGCTTAAGCGGCCACCTCAGGGTGACTGGATCTCTCCCATCCAGCCGACACATGTATTCAAAAACAAAAACAGTCGTTACGAGGTGTTTGTGAGTTAGTTGTTGAACTTTCTGACCGCCTGGAGAATGTTGTATCTGACATCGGCATCCAGAGATCGAGCAGTGGCGGATTCCAATGGAGCAAAACTTTCGTTGACAGCGAGCTCTGTATCGACAACCTGTTCACTTTTCAGCTGTCTGAGGAAAGTGGAGAAAAGAGATTTATCGAAAAACTCAGGTGAGTTGATGCCATAGATTACTGAAAGTTGTTCTGCGATTCCTGCGGATGCGGATTCAAGTGCTTTTAACGATGGCCGGTTGGATTGCTGCAGTAACGCCATGACGATATAAAACCTTTCCAGGGTTGGGTCCGTGATGCTGGCGATATCCTGAAGACTATTGTATTCAGGTGACTCAGGCGATGGGATCGCAATTTCGTTGCCGTTCATTGTAATGAGCCCAAGCTCGGACAATGATTCGACGACGGAATCCAGTACCTCCTCCAGATGAAGAATGTCCCAGGGAAGGAACATCTCTGACTTGAGGAACGGGTACAGCGGTTTTACAAATTCTGCTAACGCATTTCTGTCGGTTCTGGTTTCGGTTCGCACAAACCTCGCGACCAGTGATGGCAGCGCGTACACATGGACAACATTGTTGGCGTTGTAAGTCAGGCTTATTGACTGTTCGGGAGACGCAGAAACGATGGTCCCGAACGGGTGCTCTGTCCTGCTTAAGCCGCAAATTTCTATTGCTTGCTCAAGTATTTCTTTTGAGGTTGCGTTCGTGATTGAACATCTTGACGGACCGCATTTTCGGGCAATGGCAAGTAGTAGTTCGATTTGATCCAACAGGTATTGTTCATCAATGTTTTGTCTGGCGGTTGATAACAAAGCTACAGCAACCAGGTTTGTTGGTTTCACTGCGACAGATTCGTTGATACGGGTAACAAGGTTCTCGGCCAGGCGCAGACAGGTCTTGGATAATTGAACTGGGGGGATTTCCGTTAACTGTTGCCATCCCGGTAGCTGTTTATCCATGAACTCCTGAAGTGGCAGGGGTTCACCGAAGTTAACGGTCACTTGCCCAAATTGGCGTTTCAGGGAACGGAATATGCCTAAAATATCGAACACGGATTCTGATTGCTTATCCTTCCCGGACAATTCGGCCATATAAGTCGATGATTCAAGCACCCTCTCGTAGCCGAAGTAGACTGGCATAAACACAATGGGTTTGGAGGAGTCCTTATGGAAGCTGTTAACTGTCATGCGGAGCATCCCCGTCCTTGGTGGCAGCGTTCTTCCGGTTCGACTCCTGCCGCCTTCTATGAAGTACTCCACCGAAAATCCACGGGTAAAAACCTGGTGTAAATACTCATCAAAGACTTCTCTATACAAGCCGTCACCCTGGAAACTTCTTCGCATAAAAAAGGCTCCGGCTCTGCGCAGCAGGGGACCAATAAAGGGCAGATTGAGGTTCTTCCCTGCAGCTATATGGGGTGGGGCCAGACCATTGTTATAGAGCACGTATGACATTAGCAAATAGTCAATATGGCTTCGATGGCAGGGGGTGTAAACGATCTCGTGGGACTGCGCCATCTGCTTGACCGTGTCAATGTGGTTGACTTCAATTCCCGAGTACAATTTGTTCCAGAGCCGGGTGAGTAACACATCGAAAAATCTTATGACTCGGTATGACTGGTCCGAAGCTATCTCCTGGGCGTAGGCCATCGCCTTTTTTTCCACGGACAGGAATGTTACGTCGTTGGTTCTTGCTTCACGATCGATGGCTCCGCGGACTTCGTCACTTGCCAGAATGTTGTTGAGCAGGGTACGCCGGTGAGAGAGGTCTGGACCAATAATTGCCTGTCGCTGGTTGTTAAAATTCACTCGAAGTAATCGCAGCAGCTTCCTCACCTGTCTCGGTTGTTCAGACTCAGATGACATGAGTTCATCAAGCGCAACGGGGGCGCCGAATTGCACCAGTATGTGACCGGGATGAAACAACATGGCGAAGAATTTTTTCAGGCCGCTGGTTGCACTCCAGTGTTCTGAGAGTAAAAGCTTGAACAGGGACTTCTCTCTGTCTGGCTGGTGGCCCCAGAACAGGGAGACGGGAACAATCTTGATTGATCGGTTATCAAGAGTCTTCTGGTGTTCGAAGAGGCGCATCATCCGGGCAGATTGTTGGCGCAGTGATTTTCTACCCAGCGTTCCTTCCGGCCGACCCAGGAAAAACACGGCGCGGCCTTCGTTAATTTCCGGGATTATCGATACCGCTGAAGGTAAGCCGCTTACCTCACAGGCCATGTCCGTCACAAGGAGATCTGCGATGGACCGAAAGGGTAGCACGTAACAGATGAGGTCTGAATCGCCCAGATCGAGCGATTCATGACTACCACCCAGGAAGATCGGCTTTATCCACAGGAATAGAACTCGGCGTGACAGCTCGAATTGTGCGGTTTTGAGCTTAAGGCGAAGTGCGCTAAGTTTAGGGGATATTTCCATTAAACAGGTCCGACATGACGTTTGCGGGGTCTCGTCCTTCGATTTCAACCTCGTAGACGCTGTTGAACTTTCGCTGCGTGGCTGACGTGATGGCTGCCCGTGAATCGAGAACCGTGGGTCTCAGGAATACCAACAGGTTCTGTTTTTGAGTCGTCGTCGAAGTGCTCCGAAACAAAAAGCCGAGACCAGGGACGCTACCCAGAATAGGTACCTTTGAATTATTGGAGGTTTCCTTATCCCTGATCAATCCTCCGATGATGATCACTTCCTGGTCGTCGACGAGAATTGTCGTATCAATCGTACGTATGTTGGTTATCAGGTCAGCGCTTCCTTCGGCACCAATGACGCTAAGTGAACCAGGGTCAACCTCGGAGACTTCCTGGTGAACTTTGAGCTGCACCAGATTGCCATCATGAATATTAGGAGTGACTTCCAGTGTCAGCCCGACATCTTCGCGTTGGATTGTCGTGAATGGATTCGATGCGCCGTTACTACCACTGGTCGTTGAACCTGTTCTGAACGGCACGTTTTGACCGACTACAATTTTTGCTTCCTCGTTGTCCATCGTCGTGATGCTGGGAGTGGATAGCAGATTGACGTCTCCGTTTGTCGACAGAGCTCGAATAATGGCGGCGAAACTTGTTTTGTCTGCGCTAAGTCGACCACCGGCCAATAGCGGCGAAGTTCCCGCGTCAATGTTTAGTAGCGGTGAAGTTGCAACGCCATCTGGCGAGACAGCGCTACCCAGGGCAAGGTTTTTCAGGATCTGTGCGAGGGTCCCGGAGGGCGCTGTTAATCCAAGCGGCAAATTACTGCCGCTGACGTCTGCAATAAAGAGCTCAGAACCAAGCTGGCGAGAGAAATCCGCAGTGACTTCGACGATGGCAGCTTCTATCAGTACCTGCATTCGGCGTACGTCCAGGCTATCGATGATATCCATTATCTCGAGCATGGCCGAGGGGGCTGCACGAATGACCAACGCATTTATTGCCTCATCAGGCTGGATGCTGATTTTAACCTTGTTGGAATTACTATCTTCATCGTCAACAATCGTGTTCCTCAGAATTTCGGCCATTTCAACGGCGTCGGAATGAGCAAGTCGAATAACCTTGGTTGTCCCGGATCGGTTTGCAGGAACATCCAGTTGTGATATCAGCTGCGCCACCCTCTCTACGGTGACTTTTTGGCCCTTAATCACCATGGAATTCGTTCGTTCGCTGGCGACGATGGTCACCCTATTTGGGCCCTTTGCGCCTTTCCCGATCTGTTCAGGTGCGAGTTCTTGGAGGAGTCCAACCATATCTTCGACCCAGGCGTCTTTCAGGCCGATGATCTCAACGGTTTGGTTATCGGCGATGTCGATTCGGTTGACGATTTCGGTTAATCGGGCAATGTTTCCCGCGTGATCGCTGATAATCAGTACGTTAGGAGACGAGATACCAGCAACGTGACCGTATTGAGGAATGAGAGGTCTGAGGATCTTTACCAGATCCTCTGATGCGGAATTGCGGACCGGGATGACGGCAGTCACCAATTCCTCTGATTGTGCAGGACGCAAAAAATCCCTTGGATTACCGCTCTGTTTTGCCAGGACCTGCTGAACGATCTTGGTGATGTTCCCGGAAGGAACAGCAGCGTAGCCGTGAACCCGGAGAACCGACAGAAACAGCTCATAGATAGTGTCCTTGTCCATGGAGGTGCTCGAAATAACGGTTACGTTGCCCTTAATCCTGGGGTCCACCACAAAGCTTTTGCCTGTAATCACAGAAACCTGGGTCACGAATTCGCGGATATCGGCATTTTTTAAGTTTACCTTCCAGGTTTCCTCTGTGGTCTTTTCCTGTGCAGACGCTTCTTGAACAGGTAATACAACGGGCACGAGTAAGCAACTGACCAGGACGGCCAGCGAGATGCTTATTCGAGAATTATTTACAGTCATGAAATTTGATGCTCGATATGGTTTGAATGATATGTGACCGAGTGATTCACTCCCGGCCTATTTAGGTACGGGTACAGTCAGGAAAAAACGCCGGGTTCCCCGCTGGACCTCAACGCGAACCCGGGATGATGCCATGACCTGAGCCATAAGCGCGGAATCATATGAGGCTACGCCAACCGGATTGCCATTGATTGAAAGTATCATATCACCTGGCTGCAGGCCGGCCTGCTTGACCGCAGCCTGCGCGTCTGCGCCGACTTTGTATCCGTTTGACTCGCCGATTGAAACGGGGGTGATGCCAGCCTCACTCAAGGTGCCATGAAGGTCGTTGCGCAATTTTTCCTGATACTGGCTAAGAGTGTTGTTATTGGTTGATTTGTTGTTTGATCCATTTTTGTTACGAATGCTGTTTCTGGCATTTCCCGGCTGGGATCGGGTTGTGCCTGATATCCCTCCTCCAGACCGGGATGATGTATTTTCGGGAGCCTTGTCACTGACGAATTGAAATTTTCTATCGGAGAAGAGCAGCTTCTCCATTCTGGTGCCTCGCCGAATTAATACGTGATCTTCGAGCACGGCGGCCAGCGTAGCGTTTCCCGGTAACCTGTCTCCTATCGCAAAGAGTTCACCAGTCTTGTTTTTCTCTGCCACGATAGCAGTGGAGAATTTTGGATCTCCACTAATGAAAATGCCCTGCAGTTCCAGATTCAGCTTTGTTTCCGGCGCATCAATTGCCTGAGGCACGATATCTACGCGCTCAAGCCTGCCGAAGAGTTCGAGATTGGAAACCTTAAAGGTTGGTTGGGTGATCACGCTGGTACTTGCTGGTGTTGAATCCGGGATAATACCTGTGGAATTCATGGTTTCCATGAAGAACAGCGCCGTATTCGCAACCGTCAGGCTCATTAAGACGATCAGCAGGATGCTGGTTGCGGTAGCAATCTTCCTGCTGTGGTCATTAAATAGCTGTAGTACATTATCCACGTCGAGCGACCTGCAGGTTTCTTCAAGCGTAAAATACCATAGAACTCAGCAACTGAAGAGTAATAAAATGTCTGTAAGGGCGTATTAGAACACCTTCTCCTCCAGGACGAAGGCAGGGCCGGTTGTATCCTGGTATCCGTTTGGGAGCGGTAAACCAGCCATATCCGTCAGCATGTAAGAGACGGATGTTTGTGACCACCCGTCTGGTTTTAATGCGAGTGTCAACAAGGTGGTGGTCCCTGAGGCGACATCCAACATTGCGTTTGAGCCTTTCATCGAAAGCTGCCCCTTCAGTGCCGGTAACTTGACGCTATAAAATTGTTCCGGAGTTTCAATGTGCACGATGCCACCCGACCAGTTTGTTACACCCTTTAGCGCGGTGAGCCAACGTTGATCGAACGACGTACTGATGCCTGAAAGCTCGAAGACGCCGGTCAGGTCAAGGCCATAGCCGACGCTAACGGCGTTAATAAAGCGGCTTTCGATGGTGCCATTAATATTGTCCAGCGATCCACCGGAAGTCGAAGCCATTGCGCCCATTTCCAGTTGAAGACCGCCACCGTTGAGTTCAACCAATGTACTCAATTTTCCTTCAAGCAGTGGCAGGGCTGCCATCTTCCAGGACACTGTGACAGCTGGAAGCCGTTGGTACTGCAACTGAGTGGAACCTTGCCAGATTCGTCCCCGGGTTGCTCCGATCTTCAGCCCCGGGATATTTCGCTGAATGGCATCACCGAATAGCCCGGTCACGATGCTGGCGGGTGCCATGACAACGATGGAGATGGTGAAAGCAATGATCGCAATTGCCAGATAAAAAGCTTTGTTCATAAAGTCCAACTCACGACTGCGCTAGTGTCAGCCCGTTCAGGACTGTTTATGCTGACCCGTTCAGGACTGTTTATGTCAACCCGTTCAGGAC
>Ga0209264_1001917_pt1 | contig 10860 bp, 9 predicted proteins | sample SaaInlV_DNA_150m_FD_184687 | JGI IMG/M metagenome (GOLD analysis project Ga0209264, IMG submission 184687) | Marine microbial communities from expanding oxygen minimum zones in the Saanich Inlet - SI075_LV_DNA_150m (SPAdes) (version 2) | ecosystem: Environmental > Aquatic > Marine > Unclassified ... | reverse complement strand
TCTACGATACTAATCCAGTTCTTTTATGCAAGTTAATGTCCTAATTTCTGCACAAATATAAAGATTTTTTGTTTATTTACTTTGTACCTTTTTTGTAGAAACTTTATCGTAGATGAAGAAGTTTTTATCTTAACTAACAAAGATCCCTAAAAGTGGCTTTCAAAATAATCCCAAAATATATTGCAGCAGAATTTATCCATTATTTTCTGTTGTTTCTCAGTTCTTTTGTATTGATGACACTGGTCGGCAATTTTTTTGGCAATTTAAGTGAAGTATTTTCGAGTTGGTCAAGTTTTTTAGAGTTTCTTCAGGAGACAGCTTTGCTGCTGCCTTTATTGTTCGAGCTGATTATCCCTATCACGGTTTTGTTGTCCACGATCGCCGCCTTCAGTACATTGAACAAGAACGCAGAACTGCTGGCAATGCGTAGTTCCGGAATAGGCGGTTGGAGCCTAGCATTTCCGGTGTTGGCAGTTTCAGTAGTCATTGCAGGCTTTGCTTATTTCAGCCAGAATTACATGTACAACTGGATGCATCAAACATGGGTCAAACAGGAAAATGCCACCCGTCTGGTACCGCTCTGGAAAGTTGGTGAAGATCAAAGCATTTACTATTTTGGCAACCGCCGGCAAGATGGACGTTTAAGCTCAATTACCTCATTTCACTGGCAGAAAAATCCTTTCCAGCTCGTAGGTAAAACCGCGATTGAAAGAGGGGAACAACAAAAAAATTCCTGGGTTTTTCATAATGTTATCAGGCATCTTTTTCAGGATGAAAGTCTACAACTGGAGTACGTTGAACAATGGCGCGTTGAAACAAAAAAACTACCGACTGTACCTTTTGAAATTCCCGTTTCTCCGCATCATCAACCAATCTTTGACTTATATGAAGAAACGCTTAAACTGCAAAGCGAAGGTCAGGATGTTACTCGACATTGGGTTGAGTTTTTCCAGAAAACAGCTTATCCGTTTCAGATATTTATCATGGTCTTGATTGGTTTGGGACTTTCTACATCATACAACAGACGTGGAATGGGCGCAGAGTCTCTGGCGGTCAGTTGCTTATTAGGGATACTATTCTGGATGTTCAATCAAATTACCATGGCAGTAGGCAGTGCAGGCCTGCTTATGCCTTTCCTGGCTGCATGGAGCGGAAATATGATTTTTCTCGCGCTGGCTCTCTGGTTATTGTCTTATAACCGTGTCTAAGTTGCTTTTTAATGTTGAGAACAAACTTAGACCTTAGCACCCTTCTTTTATTGCCTGTGGTTGAGCTGCTAAATACACTCAACACGCAATAGCTTAGCGATCACCCGCATATCGATTACGTTGTCCGGCAACATTTGGGGCATCGCCTCTCCAAAACTCAGGAATATCATTGATTTTGCCAATCCATGCACCCTTCATCAGAATGTGTAGCGTATAATCACGGGAATCGCCAAGTACACTGCTTGGAGCAGAATGAGCGTGGTAGTGATAACCATAATTGTCATGAGCGTGCCCCCCAAAACTGTCGAGCATATCGTGCACCCCATCCATATCATGATAAGCTGTTTCATATTTACCAAATAAGGCAATGCCGTCAAAACCGAAGCCAATTAAAGGAGGATGTGATTTGCCGGCGTAATCGGCTAAATTGTATAAATTCAAACCATTGCCTGTGGCTCCATGTCCATCTGCGTGCCAGTGCAGTCCCATCCCCCGGCCAACATGGATGCCGGTATTGGTGATTTCAGCTTTTCGTTGAGCCGAAACTAACATATTGTTCAGCAAGGGATAAATCATGACACCGTCAACAGCCACACCAATGGAGGAGATACTCGCATGGTTATACACATTCAACTGGGTTACACCGACATCCGACGCAAGCGTTTCTTCCATCTTATTCTCGGCCAAGCTACTCACGTTTCCATAATTTTTTAGCGGAATCTTAATCAAGTAGGTTTGCAGGATGGCATCACGAGTCACATTTTGATCAGGATATGAGCGGCTTTTTCCATCTCCCGGAGGAGCGGGTACGTCCAACAGTCGGCTGGGTTTGTCAGCAATGGAATAAGAAGTTAGCACCATGAATGGATGCCGTACACCGGAACCATCCGTTTCATTCGTAAAGAAAACATAAGGTACCGTATTTTGTTCAATCACGCCATTGACGGTCGTTGCGCCTTTTAGTTTTGTGTTGAGCAAGCCGTTTCTAAAAGCCAGATAAACCTCAGGACTATAACGCAAGGATTCTCCAGAATCCTCCAAATCACTTGTAATCTGTTTCAACATTTTTTCCGCTGCAGCACGGGTACCTGTATCATTACCGGCTAACCGAACTTGCGGGAGGTATTTGGAGTTAATGTCTTTCTGTATTTTGTCTCCGGATAAACGATTCGTTGAGAAACTTTCAGTTCTGTTTTTTTCCCACAACACTCTTTTGTTCGGAACACCTCTGGAGCGATCAGGATTAAAGTCACGTGGAACACTGAAATCAAATCCGGAGTCGTAGAGAGAAATTTTGGAACCTGAAGAACTCAATTTAAAAGAAGTACTCGCAGAGTCATAAAAAACAGATGCTGGCGAAAAACTCTTGTCTTCTTCAAAAGTACTCTCTCCCTGATTAAACGTGTATCTTTTTGCCGCCGTAAGCGTCTGGCTGGCGGTGTCATAGGAGAAACAAAGGTAAGCTGACTCAGTATCCCGATCATACCCCCAATTGTTCCGCATTTGAAGCTTCCTATTTGCGGTATCATAATCAATCGAATAAATGGAATGTTTTTCCGAATCCAAACGATAACACGACTGCGAGCCTGACGCTGATTCTTGTTTGACCGGATAAAATGTTTTGAGTAACAGATCATCGTAAGTTGATAATGATTCACCTAATGCAATCTCATAGCTATTATTTGCTGTCATGTAGGAATTACCATGTTTCAGCAAGATACGGCTTTTGTCTGCTATATTCTTTTTGCTACTTGGTTTTAATTGGATGGTTTGAGCCAAGATAGCTTCGGCATTATACGGCGTCGAAACTGATACGGCGACATTACTTGAACTTGTACTACTTTTAGCGTTGTAAGGTGTAGAAACCGGAGGAACTACGACAGCCGGACTACAGCCTGTCAAGCTGAATGCTCCGAAGAAGATAATTAGAATATAAAGACGAAATGAGTTTTTCATAAAGACATCTTTGAGTTTAAAAGTTGTTTGAAATTAATATTATAGCTAACGCAAGCCCAACACTTGACGCTAATATTATCAAGATTTACCCCTAAGGTCAAAATGACTAATCAAGGCTTATATATTTGTAACATACAATCATAAATGTGTAAAACAATATTATTATAACCAACAAAGACAGTTGTTTCCGAAGAAGAATTGGAGACAACTCTGTTGACATTTGTTTTTTTAAAGTTCAGCAAGACTAAGCAAAAAGTGATTCTGTAAACTGTTTTGCGTCAAAAGGTCTCAGATCTTCAACTTGCTCACCAATACCTATGTAACGCACAGGAATATCAAACTCATTGACGATCCCAATTACAACTCCGCCTTTGGAAGTACCATCCAATTTTGTAATAACCAATCCGGTTAAATCGGCCGCTTCAAGGAATTCCCTTGTTTGAAAAATAGCATTTTGTCCTGTGGTTGCGTCCAGTACCAGCAATACTTCATGCGGTGCATCTGGAATTAATTTACGGATCACACGGATCATTTTCTTCAATTCTTCCATCAAATTCTTTTTGGTGTGCAGACGTCCCGCAGTATCACAAATCACCACGTCATAATCCTCATCCAGACCTTTTTGTACAGTTTCGTACATCACTGCGGACGGATCGCTTCCTGGATCTTTTTGGACAATATCACAATCAGCGCGCTTGCTCCATTCCTCCAGTTGATCAATTGCGGCAGCACGGAAAGTATCACCTGCGCCCATCAGCACTTTTTTTCCCTGCTGACGATATTGAGCTGCTATTTTACCAATGGTTGTAGTTTTACCAACACCGTTCACTCCTACAAAAAGTAAAATCAGCGGTTTGCGTTCAGAAGTACCTGGAACGTGATATGTTTTACTCATTATCTTTTCAATTTCCAGTTGTATTTCTTTCTGCAAAACTTGTGGATTGGTCAGTTCTTTACGTTCCACCTTTTCCGTAATTGACTCAAGAATACGTTGAGTAGTTTCCGGACCAATGTCAGAACCGATGAGGACCTCTTCCAGATCATCGAGGAGATCTTCATCAATTTCTTTTTTACCTAAAACCGCTTCGGACAAATTATTAAGAATGTGTGCTCTTGTCTTATCGACACCGTTTCTGAGTCGTTCAATGAATGAGTCGGCCTTTTCCGGCTGCTCCTCTATTTCAGCTTCTTTTTCAATTTCCCGTTCAAGAACCTGTTGATTCCGGCGTTCTTCCTCCATAGAGGCAATCTGTTCCTGAAGCCCTTTTTCCCGCTCTTCCGCCTTTGCAATTTGTACCGCCTCTTTTTCTTGCTGCAATTTTTCTTCTTGCTTGATCTGCAGTTCCAGCTCTTTGGCACGTTCTTTTTCCAGTTGCGCCAGTCGTTTCTCTTTGTCACGTCCGCTGAGTTCCTGCGGAGCTTTATTTTTCAACGAGCGTTTACGCAGCCAAAACCAGATTAAGAGACAGGTCAGTAAAATTAATAAAGCGAATCCCGCCATTATCAAAGACATTTTATCAGCTGAAATCAGCGCACCATCATTGAATAATCTGCTTAAAATTTGATTTACCGCTGCAGTTAAATTTGTATAAATTTGTTTTATATTTTCAATAAACATAGAAATTATTTTGCTTGTTGTTTTTGTTTTAGACTAAAATTTGATGATACAGTTTTCACCGCAACTAAAGTACGTTCCTTTTAACACCTGTCTTCATTATGACCAATTGGTCGATAGAATCATTAAACCCTGTCCAACGTAAAATCGTCGAACACAAATCCGGACCTGCGCTTGTCATTGCCGGTGCAGGCAGTGGAAAAACACGTGTAATAACTCACCGTGTAGCTGAGCTGATTCATTCCGGCATTCCCGCTTCTTCCATCCTTTTGTTGACTTTCACCAACAAAGCAGCCAACGAAATGGCGCAAAGGGTAGGCAAGGCTCTCAAGAATTCTACTGAAGAGCAAAAGATTATTCACGGGACTTTCCACAGTGTAGGTAGCCGCTTCCTGAGACGGAACGCCAAATTGCTGAACTATAAAAATAATTTCAGCATTTTGGATTCCTCTGATTCAAGAGACCTGATAAAAGCCTCTCTTGCAGAAACAATCGGCAAACCCGGAAAATATTTTCCAAAAGCCGCTGTTCTGCAAAATATCTTTTCCCTGGCCTTCAATCGTTTCTGTACTCAACAAATGATCCTGGACTTTGCTTACCAGGAACGCAATTTCCACCTTGAGCAATTAGTGTCTGCAGATTATCCGCACTTTGCTGAACACATTGATGTTATTCTCAATGTGCTCTCTACCTACCGTCGCAAGAAAAAAAGCGGACAAGTGATGGATTTTGATGATCTGCTGGAAAACTGGCTGGAACTGCTGCTGCGGCACGGTGAAGGACTTCCGCTTTGCGAGCAAATTCAATACATCCTGGTAGATGAATATCAGGACACCAATCAGGTTCAAGCCAACATTTTATATCGGCTGTCTTTGCCACATAAAAACTTAATGGTTGTCGGTGACGATGCTCAATCAATCTATAGTTGGCGTGGTGCGGATTTTGGAAATATGCTTGAATTTCCGGAACGCTACAACGCTGTGACCTACTACATGGAAGAAAATTACCGCAGTACTCCAGAAATTCTGGAAGCTGCAAACCAGAGCATCAATTATAACACACGACAGTTTAAAAAGAACCTGTTTAGTTCATTAGCTGACGGTGAAAAACCCCTCGTACACCATGTCTGGGCGGCACAGGATGAAGCAGAATTGGTGCTGGAAAATATTCTCAATTTCCGGGATCAGGAAATTCCTTTGAACGAAATGAGTGTGCTTTACCGGAATCATGTGCAGTCAGCTGCGCTTCAAGTTGTGCTGACTCATGCAGGTATTCCTTTCGTCGTTCATTCAGGAGTTAAGTTTTTTGAACAAGCTCACATTAAAGATGTTACTGCATTTCTCAAGGTGCTTTTTAATCCTCTTGATGAAATCTCCTGGATGCGTCTGCTACGTCTATTGCCAGGAATTGGCAATACTACCGCAAACAAAATCTTCTCTGTTTTTAAAAATCAACAGGCAGTAAGGTTGACCAAAGAGAATACCGAGCTGCAAAAACTGATTCCTCAAAAGGCATTGGAAAGTTGGAATCTGCTGCTGGAGATTTTTCAACAGATGCTCGCAGAAAGTGTAACTCCCTCTCAGATGATCAGCATTTTGTACCAGAATTTTTACCGTGATGTAATGTTCAGCAATTTTGAGAACGCAGCTCAGCGTGATACAGATGTACGTTATCTTGAAGAATTTTCAGCTAATTACGAAAAATTGGATGCGTTTTTAAATGAATTGTCATTGGTTGGTTCAAGCATTATCACCGAGCATGAAGCAGAGCAACAGGATAATCAGGAGACTCTGACCTTGACAACTATTCACCAGGCCAAGGGTCTGGAATGGAGTCTGGTTTTTGTAATTGGACTAACGGAAGGCATGTTTCCGCATCAACGCAGTCTGGAAACAGAGGAACAAATTGAAGAGGAGCGCCGCTTGTTTTATGTTGCCATGACGCGTGCAAAAAATCATTTACTCATCACAGCACCAGTCGTTTCATCAGGCTATTCCGGCGGGATGAGTCAACGTTCACGCTTCATAAACGAACTTCCGGAAGAGGCAGTTGACACGGAAATTCACACGCGTGACGAGTATACATACGGCAGTCAAAGTCGATCAACTCAATTTTATTTTTGACAGTGATTGATTGTCCCCTAAAAATTCTGCATCTTAATTTACTCCAGCTTTAACTTTTCGAGTTTAGGCTGAATGACATAAGTGCAGTAACCGGCATTTGAGTTGTTGCTGTAATAATCGTGATGATAATCTTCTGCAGGAAAAAATTCCGGAAGTTCGCTGATTTCCGTGACAATAGGATTTTCAAAGATTGCAGAACTTCCGGCAGCTTTTTTTGATTCATAAGCCGCGGTTTTTTGCATTTCATTTTCATAGAATATCACTGATCTATATTGTGTCCCTACGTCACCGCCCTGCCGGTTAAGAGTGGTTGGATCGTGACAGCGCCAGAACCAATCCAGCAGTGTTTCATAGCTTGTTTTTTCCGGATCAAAGCTAATTTGAATCACTTCCGCATGACCTGTTTCACCACTGCAAACCTGCTCGTAAGTAGGAGCTGGATTACTACCTCCGGCAAAGCCAGGTGCTATCGTTTTGACTCCATCAATTCTGGAATAGACCGCTTCCAGACACCAGAAACAACCGCCGCCCAGTGTTGCGTTTGCTAATTTTTCCATGAGTTCTCCTTTAGAAGTGCGTGAGATTTGAGGTCCCTGCCAAAATAGTGTCTGAAGTATACAAAAATCGCCTGGTCAAGTTCCTTTAAATTGTTGTGTGTCGGCCGGATTGCAGAACTAGCATGCAGGCTGGTGTGACGTTCCCGGAAAAAGGCCAGACTTCCCGGATGCAGATAAACAGCAGAGGAATTGCTGCTACAGCATTTAGGACAACGGATGCCTCCAAGTCCTGCGTCCAACTGGTATGGAACCTTAAATTTCGGCGACAAATTTCTTCCGGATTGCTTCTGCCAAAGCTCACCTTCGCATTGGACACACGTTTCCAAATTCGGCTGGATTCCGAGTAGATTCAGCAGTTGAAGTTCAAAATTAAATTTTATTTCAATACCTGTTTTTGCAGTTGAAAGTTGAGCGAGTGTATCCTTCAGTAAATCGAAATATTCTTGAGATTCAACTACAGGAATTTCGCACTGCAGCAGCAATTCCGAAAAATAGCTCGCATGTAGAAATTTCGCATAATTTTTACGGAGAGCCGGAAAACTTTCCAGCAATTCACATTTGCGGATACGTACCATTTCCGCACTTGGCTTTTCTGAATACTCAAAATGGTTGATGACAAATAGCTCTACTTTGGCAGCATTGCCGGAGCGTACACTTTTTCCGCCGTGAAGAATTCCTGCTTTCTTGCCTGCATCGTGTGTTAAAAAAGTCAGGATGCTGTCCTTCTCCTTAAAATCCATTGTTTTGAGTACAATCCCAGCTGTCTCAATTATTTTCATCCGGAAATTATTCCCATTAATTTTGCTTCACGCAGCAGGGGCTTTGCTTCCTGCAGAGCATCTTCAGAACGGTTTTGACGGACAGCAATCAAAAATCGAAGCGCATGATAGAGATCGCTCCATTCTTCAGTCATCGGCTGAGCTTTCTCTTTTGTTCCAAGTTTAGTTAATTGAAACTTAGTTGTAGTTGCAGGCAAATTAACTTCACTCAATATTTTCGCTGCATCATCGATCCGTTCATTTTGATAAAGCAGTTTAGCAAAAAGCAGAGAAGCAGGAATTGAACGTTGACGCGAATTATGAAGTACACCGATCATTTCCAGAATTTGTTCATCCGCACCACTTTCTTGATAAACATTTTCCAAAGTCCCGAGCAGTTCCGGAGACGCGGTGCTCTCATAAGCATCTTTCAAAACTCGAGCTGCATCCAAAAACATGCCTGACTTTTGAAATTGTGCTGCCTCACCGACAGCTTCATGAGGTTTATCGTTTTTTCTATCTCTTTTTTGAGGAAGATAGCGGAAAGACCAATTTTTCAAACTTTTTGGATCCTGCCGAAGCGCTTTTTGCAGATGCTCTTCATGCTCTTGTGCAAGGTCTTTTGTCATGAGACTACCGCTGTATTTTTTCAACAGATCCCGTTCCTGTTCAATGCAGGCAACCCAATCCTGTCTGGCAATATGAAATTGCCGCAGACCTTCCAGAGCGTCCGGATGTCCTGGAGTTATCCGCAGGATTTCATGACTCAAGCGTTCCACCAGATCCCATTCACTAAGCTCGACGGAGAGTTTTAAATATGGTAATAAAACCTGTAAATTGCCCTGATATTTAGCACGAAGATCTGCGTATTTAAGCAGCAGTTCTTCCGCACTGTTTTCGTAACGCAACTGTTCAAGATACTGCATGCGGATGGACAATGGTGTTTTATCATTATCCAGTTTATTAAAATTTTTACGCACCTGTTTTGGATCACGCAACAAAAACGCATTCTCAAAGTTTTGTGTCAACTGCAGTTTTTTGTTGTCCCTGTATTGAGAAAATTTACCCAGGAAACTCTGCACAAAACGTTGAGGATGCGAGATAAACTGCCAAAGTTCCGTCACCGCCCAACCTGCTACAAATGAACCAGCGATGACCATCCAAACTGATAACTGGATGGAAAAATTTCCAAATAAATTCAGCGACACATTGTGGCTGTTTTGAGTGGCAAAATAGCCCATACTGCCTAAAAGCAATAAGGTGATTGCAATTAATAATAAACGTTTCATAGTGTGGTTTCAGTATTTTTTAAACATAAATCTGCTTCAAACATGATGATACGGTTCTCCGCGGATAATGGTGAAAGCACGGTAAAGCTGCTCCAGTAATATCAACCGTACCATTTGATGTGTAAAAGTCATGTCTGAAAGACGCAAATAAGTGACATTGTTCGGCAGCAAAGACTTCTCAAAACCATATGCTCCTCCAATGATAAAGTTGACTCTCGGCCAAGCAAGAGGCATTTGTTTTTCGAACCACTGGGCTAAGCCGATTGAAGTTTGACGTTTGCCGTTTTCATCCAAAAAAACATTCAACTCTGCTGGATCCAGACGCTTCAACAATTTTTCAGTTTCCTGCCTGCGCCACTGCTCAACTGTACCTGAAGCATATTTGGCAGCTCGTATTTCTTCTGTCTCAACCTTGATGTAATGCGACAGCTTTTTCAGGTAAAGACTGATCCCGTCCTGCACAAAAGGAAGCTGTGTTTTACCAATCCAGATCAAACGGATACATCTCATATTTGCAGTCAACTTTACTGTAGCAGGTTTTTAGAATTTAATTCTTATCAGCCGAATAATATTGCAGACACCTGCAAAAGACAACGCAAAAACATTTTCACAATTGGATTGTGATTGTCGGCAAATCCGCTATCTTTTTAGACAGCTCACTACGGGATACCAGCTTCAGTGCAAACACGTATTTTAATTTTTTTGCTCACTTATTGATGTCAAAAGTTACAAGCAACAAACCATTCAAAGCCGGTACCAGCCGTGTTCTTAAGGAACAACTGCTCTACAGCGGACGCTGGTCAGAGTTGGTTGAATTCAGCTATGAAGATGACGAAAAACAAGTCCGGAACTGGGAAGGTTTGCACCGTAAACACCGTTCCGCGGCGGTAATTATAATCGCAAAGTTAAAACCTTCCGGAAGATATATTTTGATAAGGCAGTTTAGACCGCCTACGGATAACTACATCTTAGAATTTCCAGCCGGTCTGGTTGATCCTGGAGAAAATGCTGAAACAACCGCGACACGTGAACTTTTGGAAGAAACAGGTTATGTTGGGATAGTCGAAAAAATCAGCCCGGACTTGTTCTCATCGCCAGGCATTCTTTCCGAAACAGTTTCATTTGCACATCTTTCGGTTGACGAAATGCTGCCGGAGAATCAACAGCCTGTTGCTAAAAATGAGCCCGGAGAATTCATTACGGTTTTTCTGAAATATCCGGAAGAAATTTCAACATTTTTCAACGAAGAGACGGAACAGAACGTTCAATTTGACGTCAAGCTTTATACTTATTTCATGGCACAAGGACTCTTGTAAATAATTTTCAGCAAGTCTGCAAATGAGTAAACTTTCCG
>Ga0209264_1001905_pt1 | contig 10920 bp, 8 predicted proteins | sample SaaInlV_DNA_150m_FD_184687 | JGI IMG/M metagenome (GOLD analysis project Ga0209264, IMG submission 184687) | Marine microbial communities from expanding oxygen minimum zones in the Saanich Inlet - SI075_LV_DNA_150m (SPAdes) (version 2) | ecosystem: Environmental > Aquatic > Marine > Unclassified ... | reverse complement strand
CTGTTGCTTTAACTGCTTCTGGTATTGATGTCGATAGTGTGATAGAAATCCAAGTTTCGGATGAGGTTATTGTTTCGCGTATGTCGGGTAGGCTGTTTCATCCTGCTTCTGGACGAACTTATCATGTTTCTTCTAATCCTCCGCTCATTTCCGGCAAAGATGATGTTACCGGTGAGAGTTTGGTTGTTAGAGAAGATGATAAAGCTTCAACTGTGCGTAATCGCCTAGATATTTATCATGAGCAAACCACACAGATTTTATCATACTATAGAGATGCTTCTTCTGGGTCAAATCATAAGGTTTTCTCTGTTGACGGTTCTATGTCTATATCCGCTGTATCTTCAGCTATAGAGTCTTTTTTAAAGCCTTAGTTTATTTTTTTTTAGTTTTATCAATGTTTTGCCGCGATCTTCTTGTGCTGCTCAGTAGATTTGTCAGTGCGTTATTTTGATGAGAAAATTCGTTTTTAATTGATAGTTCATAGCTTGTTTATTCGAGCGGTCACATTTTGTTATTGTTTTTATTGGGAGGCACAACAAAGATGGATTGCGACGTCGCTGCGCTCCTCGTGATGATGTGGCTGGATGGTTTGTGTGCTTCTCAATGTTGTACTGTAAAGATTTAGCACAATCACATGGTTGTATTGCTTGTGTTCTTCTTAATGCCGTGGTCAGCGCAAGGATTTATAGCAGTGGGGTTTTGTTTTTATATCTTTTATTTCGTAAAGGTTTCGATTATTACATTTTTCTTGAATTATTTTTCTTATTTAATTCTCATTCCTGCTATTTCTGATTTTTAAAATAATTTATTGTTGGCAGGGATTGGTTGTTATTATTTTTTCACCACCTATAACGTATATATTTATTATTGATTTTTTCCTATTCTGTGTTGACAAATGTTCTAAATATGGTATATAGTGTTTTTAAGTGGGTATTTGTGGTGCAAAGTGGGAATTAAATGTACAAGGGTATTAATAACATAAACGTTGATGCGAAGGGAAGGATGGCTATCCCGGCGCGTTACCGTGCTTGTATTGAGTCTCAAGCCGCATCAAAAATGGTTGTTACCATAGATACCGAAGACAAGTGTTTACTTTTATACGATGTGTCTGAATGGGAAAAAATTGAGAAAAAGATATCTGCTTTGCCAAGTTTCAATAAAGCTACAAGAAGAATTCAGCGTTTGCTAATAGGTCATGCGACTGATGTTGAGCTTGACTCTCAAGGTAGGATTTTATTGCCGTCTCAGCTTAGGCATTATGCTGGCATGGATAAGAAGGTTACTTTGATTGGGCAGGGCAATAAGTTTGAGATTTGGAGTTCAGATGTATGGCAGCAAAGCTGTGATGGTTGGTTGCAGGAAGAAGCATCAGGAGATGGTTCTTTACCAGATGAATTAAGTAGTATTTCGGTTTAGGGTGATTTTATGCAGAATCTACATACAAGTGTGATGTTGCAAGAAGCGGTAGAGGCTTTGAAAATCAAGAGTGATGGCATTTATATAGATGCAACTTTTGGTGGTGGTGGCCACTCTAAGCTTATATTAGAACAATTAGGTGAAAACGGAAGGCTGTTTTCATACGATAAAGATAGTTTTGCCGAAAATATAGCTTTAAACAAAGATTTTGCCGACAGTAGATTTGTGTTTAAAAAAACGAGCTTTTCGGAGTTCGGGTCTGACATGATTGAACTAGGTTTAGAAGGGAAAATATCTGGAATATTATTTGATTTGGGTGTTTCTTCGCCTCAGCTTGATGATGCAGATAGAGGGTTTAGCTTTATGCAAGATGGCCCATTAGATATGAGAATGAATAATTCAAGAGGTTTTACAGCAGCTGACTGGGTAAATAGCACGCCTGAAAAGGAGATTGCTGATGCTATTTTCCAATACGGAGATGAAAGGCTTAGTCGCAGGATTGCTAAGTCTATTATTAGGGAAAGAAAAATAAGGAAGATAACTAGGACATTACAGTTAGCTGATATCGTTGCTGGTGCGGTTCCACGGAGACCACAAGGAAAGCACCCTGCGACAAGGACATTTCAGGCTATTCGCATTGTTGTTAACAGTGAATATGAGGATCTTCTTAGTGCTCTTAAAAACAGCATTGAAGTTTTAGAGGAAAAAGGCCGTTTAGTTGCCTTAAGTTTTCATTCAGGTGAAGACAGAATAGTTAAACATTTTATACGTAATTCAGAGATACCTACAGCACAGACCCAAAGCCATGTTGCTAGGTTGTTACAAGTCGGGCGCGTTACGAAAGCTAGCGATCGTGAGATATCTAGTAATCCACGTGCAAGAAGTGTAAAAATGAGAATCGCAGAGAAAATATTTCAGTAGGGGACACTTATTATGATGGGCATAACATCGGTACAGGTTGAAAAAAAAGCATATTCCAGTTGTGGTGTTGTCTCTCATGATTTATCTCGTATTTTAATGCTTTTAGTTTTGTTGGTTTTTGCTTCAGCATTTTTGCTGATATATGTAAAGTATGAAAACCAGCAGCTATATATTAAATATAATAGCCTTCAGGCTGATGGGCAAAGGCTTCATCAAGAGGGTAATATGCTAACTTTAGAAAAAGCGACATTATCAAGTCATAAAAGAGTTTATGGTTATGCAGAGGAGGCAAAAATGTATGTTCCTTCTGGTAAGAAGATAGTGGTTTTGGACTAATAGTTGGATTAGTATGCAGAATAATATTTATTCATTTCGATTTTATTTTGCTGCATTAGTGTTGGTTTTAATGGTGTCTGGATTGATTTATAGATTAGCACAGTTAACAGTTTATGAGAGAAGCTTTTTGCAGGATCAAAGTAACGCAAGGTCTATGAGAGTTGTTGATGTTCCAGTAAGTAGGGGTATGGTCTTTGATAGAAATGGTTTTCCATTGGCAGCTAGTACTATGTTGAAATCTCTATGGGTTGACCCTGGTGAAGTTGATTTAGAAGAAATATTAAGTAGTGATTTATCAGAAATGATTGGTGTGAATAAAGAATTGATATCAAATAAAATAAAATCTAATAGTAATAAAGAATTTGTATATTTAAAGAGGCATATGGACCCAAATATTGAGTCCCCAATCAGGAAATTATCGTTATCTGGTATTGGATTGCAAAAAGAATATAAACGTTATTATCCAGATTCTGAATCGGTAGCGCATTTGGTTGGTAGAACAAATATTGATGATAAGGGTGTAGAGGGTATTGAGCTTGCGTATGACTCATGGCTTCGCGGAGATCAAGGAAAAGAATTAGTAAGAAAGGATAGGCTGGGTAGAACTATATCCAAATCTGAAACAATAGTAGCGGCAAAAAATGGTAATGATTTATTCTTAAGTATTGATAAGAAGGATCAGGCTGTTGCCTATGATGTCTTAGCAAAGGGTGTTGAAGAGTCTGGAGCTAAATCTGGTTCTCTTGTGGTGCTTGATGCCAAAACCGGTGAGGTTCTGGCTTTGACTAATTATCCGTCTTATAATCCTAATGATACTAAAAACATAAAGATAGAGCAGCTGCGTAATAGGGCGGTTACAGATTTGTTTGAGCCAGGATCGACAGTAAAACCATTTAGCATGTTATATGCATTGGAGTCTGGAAAGCATAATGTTGATGAAAAAGTTTATATTGGTAAGGGCCGCTTAGAATTAGAAGGTCATGTAATAACCGACGTTCATAACCGTGAAGACAAAATAAGCTTAACCGATATTTTGGTTCATTCGAGTAATGTAGGGATTGCTAAATTAATATTAGACACTCCAGTTTCTGAATATATAGCAAGACTTACTAGCTTCGGTTTTGGTGAGTCTTCAGGTTCTGGGTTCCCAGGCGAGCCTTCTGGAACTGTTATAGATAGTGTGCGTCAAGGTTCGTTTGACCAAGCATCATTATCATATGGTTATGGAACCTCAATAACTTTATTGCAGCTAGCTCGTGCGTACATGAATTTGGCATCATGTGGTTCAGTTAGAAATATTAATTTGCTAAAAAATGAAACAGAGATCAATTCAAGTAGAAAAGAAAACATTGATTCTGCCAATTGCAAGATTGTGCATGGTATGATGGCAAAAGTTACTGAACCTGGTGGCACTGGATTTAGGGCTGCAGTTAAAGGTTTTAGTGTTGCTGGTAAAACAGGGACATCTTATATAGCAAGTAATAAAGGTTATGATACTGATAGATATATATCTACCTTTGCAGGTTTTGCACCAGCAGATGATCCTCGTTATGTCGCAGCGATTGTGCTATGGGAGCCTGATAAGGCGCATCATTTTGGTGGTCGTAGTGCAGCGCCTATATTTGCAAAAATTATGCAGCATATGTTGGTTTTTAAAACCAGTGAAAGCAGCATAAACTCATATTCTAAAAGGAGGTATAACTAACTTTATGATATAAAGGGGGTTATGCTTGCAAAAGTTAAGCTGGCATCGATCCCTTTACCCTAGCCTTGTTTGTGTGTGTAGCTTATTTTTCGTGCCATTTTAAATAGTTTACATTTCACTGGTATGAGGTTAGGGTAAGGGGTGAGATGCATAAGTATCTTAATTTATTCTAAACAAAATAATTTGTAATGAAGTTAAAAGAAATAATATATAAAGTTTATGCTATTAAAATAAGCTCGGATATATCTATTAAAGGACTTTCTATAGATAGCCGAGACATTAAGCCTGGTGACTGTTTTGTTGCTATAAAGGGTGCTAAATTAAATGGTTCTGATTATATAAAAGGTGCAATAGAGTCTGGTGCTGTTGCAGTGATAGTAGACGGTGATTATTTTCATGAGTCAACTATAGAAAACACAAATATTGCTGTTATATGTCTGCCTAATTTACCTATGAGTCTTGGTGAGCTTGCTTCTGCATTTTATTTATATCCTAGTAAATATATGAGTGTTACTGGTGTTACAGGGTCTAATGGTAAATCTTCGATGGTGTATTTATTAGCTGCCGCTCTAAAAGTTATAAAGAAAAAATCTGCATTTATTGGTACGATGGGCTACGGTGATGTTGATAATTATAAGACTACCACAAGGACAACTGAGATGGCTGTTAGGTTACATCAAATGTTGAGTTCATTGCGTAATGATAATTTCAATAATATTGCTATGGAGGTTTCATCTCATGCTATCGCTCAGCATAGAATAGCTGGCGTTGAATTTAATAGTTTAATATTTACCAATATCAGCGAAGATCATCTTGATTATCATGGAGATCTTAATAGTTATGCTGAGACTAAATTAAGTTTGTTTGACCGTAAAGGCCTAGACTTTATAATAGTAAATGTTGATGACCATTTTGGTAGAAAATTAGTAGATAGGCATGGAGGTGATAATCTTGTTTGTTATGGATTTCATAGCGACTGCCAGAAATTTTGTCATAAATACGTAGTTGCTAACGATGTCAATTATACAATTACAGGTACCAGTTTTGAAATACAAACATACTTGGGTAATATTAGCATCTCAACGAGACTAGTTGGACCTGGGAATGTTTATAATGTGCTTTCTATTACTGCTTATTTATTGTTTGTAGGGGTGAGTATTCTAGATTTGCCATCAGTTATAGCTTCTCTGCCTAATATTCCAGGAAGGATGGAGATTTTTGGTGGTGGTGATAAGCCAGTTGTTGTTGTCGATTATGCACACAGCGAGGCTGCTTTTGCTGCGGTGCTTAAGTTTCTTGATGGTTATTGTAATGGTCTATTGGTTAGTGTGTTTGGCTGTGGGGGTGAGCGACCGCCAGATAGGAGGTCAGGGATGGGGAAAGCTGCAGATTTATATGCTGACAAGATAGTAATTACTCAAGATAACCCAAGAGGAGAAAGCATAGCGAATATCAACGCTGCTATTTTGGCTAATATATCGGATAAAACTAAGGTTGCTGTGATAGATGACAGGGATGCTGCTATTGAAAATGCTATTAATTCTTGTAAGTCTGGGGATGTTGTTTTAGTATCTGGTAAAGGTCATGAGCAATACCAGGACATTAGAGGTTGTAGGTATAAGCACAGTGATGTTGAGGCTGTGTTAAAGCATTTGGCAGGATATTCCCGAGATTAAAATGAAAATATCTGATTTATTACCACATTATACTAAAGACAATATTTCTTTAAAAGAGATAGAGGTAAGTGGGGTAAGTATAGATAGTCGTACAGTTGCTGCTGGCGAGCTGTTTGTTGCTATTGTTGGTGATAAATACGATGGGCATGACTTTGTTTTAACTGCTTTGGCTAATGGTGCTGCTGCAGTTATGTCAGATAGAGAATTAGATTTACCTGTTCCAGTAATAATGGTCCCTAATACTCGGTTGGCGTTGCAACAAATGTCAGCTTATTATAGAAATAAGTGGTCATTGCCAATTGTTGCTGTAACTGGTAGTTGTGGTAAAACAACAACTAAAAACATTATTGCAAATATTTTGTCATGTCACAAAAAAACACATTCTACTTCAGGTAATTACAATAATTTACTTGGTTTGCCTTTAACCTTGTTCAAGCTAAATGATAGCCATGAATATGGTGTTTTTGAAGTTGGTGCTAGTTACGTGGGCGAGATAGCACGCCTTTCTGAAATTCTTTGTCCTGATGTTGCGATTATAACAAATGCAGGAGCTTCCCATGTTGAGAATATGGGTGGAAGTGTTGATGCTGTTGCTAAAGAAAAAGGCTCTTTGATATCAGGTTTGTCATCTAATGGGGTTGCGGTTATTAACTGCGATGATAAGTTTGCTCCTTACTGGGAATCTATTTTAGGAGCAAGGCAGTGGTTTGGCTTTAGCATGAATAAAAATGTTAACCCAAAGCTAAAGATGCACAATTGCCTTGGTATATACACGGCAGACAATATTATTCAAACTAAGTCAGGTTATGATTTTGTTATTCTGTGTCATGATTATAATTTAAAAGTATCTACTAATTTATTAGGTCAGCATAACATTGTTAATGCATTAGCTGCGGTTGTAGCTGCTAAAGCTGTTGGTGTGCCTGATGATTCTATTCAGACTGGTTTGGCTATGACCAAACCAGAAAATGGTAGGTTGAAATGTTATGGTGTTGGAGATAGGCTGCTGATTGATGATAGTTATAACGCTAATCCACAATCATTTAATGCTGCTATAGATGTTTTGTCCGGTTATGTAGGGAAAAAAATATTGCTTATGGGTGATATGGGTGAGCTTGATGATTCTAGTCTTAATTATCATCGAGGTGTTGGTGAAAAAGCTTTGCGTAGTGGTATTGATGAGTTGTATTGTTTTGGGGATTTAAGTAAGGCTGCAGCAGAGGCCTATGGAGAAAGAGCTAAATTTTATGACTGTAAAGATGAGCTTTTTCAGGATTTAATTTCAATGTTAGAAGATAATTGGGTTATTTTAGTCAAGGGATCCCGTTTTGTTGGGATGGATCAGTTGTCTGAAAAATTAAAAGGTTTATTATAATGTTTTATTGGTTTAGTTCGTATTTAGCAAAATATTATGTATGTTTTGATGTGTTTCATTATATAAGTTTGCGATCAATTTTGGCGGTATTAACTTCATTTTTCTTGTCACTTTTGTTTGGGGAAAAAATGATAAAGATATTGAATGATTATCAGTTAGGACAGGTGGTTAGGCAGGAGGGGCCCAAAAGTCATTTAAAAAAAACAGGTACGCCTACCATGGGTGGAATTATGATTATATTGACAGTAGTGCTTAGTACGTTGCTTTGGTCTAATTTACAAAACTATTTTATTTGGGTTTGTTTATTTGTAATATTTAGTTCTAGTTGTGTAGGTTTATATGATGATTTTGTAAAGATTAAGTATAAAAACACTAAGGGTATTTCTGCTCGTCTAAAATTTAGTTTGCAATCATTGGTTGCTTTGTTAGCTGCTATAATTATAAATTTAAATTCACCAGATGGTCTTTATTTTGCAGTTCATTTACCTTTTTTCAAAGATTTAAGTATTTCTTTAGGGTGGTTTTGGTTTGCATGGGTTTTATTGGTTACGGTAGGCTCTAGTAACGCTGTTAATTTAACCGATGGCTTAGATGGTTTGGCAACTTTTCCAACTATAATGATTTCAATGGCATTGTGTTTAATTGCTTATTTGGTTGGGCACTATCATTTTGCACACTATTTATCATTGCCTTATGTTCCTGGTGCTGGTGAGATTTGTGTTTTTTGTGGGGCAGTTGTTGGTTCTGGTTTAGGTTTCCTATGGTTTAATACTTATCCTGCACAAGTATTTATGGGTGATGTTGGTTCTTTGGGTCTTGGGGCTGCTATGGGGATTGTGGCGGTTATAATAAAGCAAGAAATATTATTTATGATTATGAGTGCTATTTTTGTAGTTGAGACTTTATCAGTTATTATTCAGGTGGTCTCTTTTAAGACTACAGGTAAGAGGGTTTTTAAGATGGCTCCATTGCATCACCACTATGAGATGAAAGGTTGGGCTGAACCGAAGATTATAATCAGATTTTGGATTATTACTTTTATTTTGGTTTTATTTTGTATGGCTTCTTTGAAACTACGTTAATTATATGTCTTTTCTTGATGAGTTTACAGGTAAAATAGCCGTTATAGGTCTTGGTTCTACTGGTTTATCTGTTATTAGGTTTTTAGCTAGATATAATAAAGATATAAAAGTATTTGATGAAAATCCAGCTGCGAAGCAGGTCGATCATTTAAAACTTTTTTTCCCTGAGGTTGAGACTGGTTTTGGCTCATTTGAATTAGATTATTTGCACGAAGCAAGCCTTATTATAATGAGCCCTGGTATTTGCCCTTATGATAAAATATGGCATGGTATAGATAACTCTAAAATTATAAGTGACATTGAATTATTTTCACATTATGCGTCTGCGCCGATTATTGCTATTACCGGTTCTAATGGGAAGAGTACAGTTGCAGCATTATTATCTCACTCATTAAGTAATATGGGTTTTAATGTCGCGCTTGGTGCAAACTATGGTACGCCGGCATTACAATTATTAGACTATGACAGCATTGATTATTATATTTTAGAATTATCTAGTTTTCAGTTATTACAAACTTATAGTTTGCGCCCTAAAATTAGTTTGTTTTTAAATTTTAGTCCAGATCATTTAGATTGGCATATTAATCTGCAAGATTATTTATCTGCAAAGCAAAAAATATTTTCAAATGCAGATGCTGTTATTGTTAATCTTAATGAGCCTGAGACGTATCGTTCACTTGGCTTACAAAATATCGTGTCAGGATTTAGTATTGGGAATCCAGGCTCTAGTGAAGATTTTGGAGTTGCAATTATAGCTGGTTGTGAGTATTTAATGCATGGTATTACCAGGATTATTGCTAGATCTGATTTGCCGTTAATGCCTGATTTTCAGGTTTTAAATTATTTGGCGGTATATGCTATTGTTGCAAGTCTTGGGATTGCAGCAGATAGGTATAGTAGATCTGTGCTAGGATTTTCTAGTTTAGAGCATCGTTGTCAAAATATTGGCAAGATAAGTTCAAGGTATTGGTATAATGATTCCAAAGCTACCAATTGCGCAGCTACTATTGCGGCAGTTACGAGTTTAGTTAAGTTGCATGGATCGGTTATATTGCTAGCTGGTGGGGTTTTTAAAGAAGATTTAGTTGAGAAATCATTAGGTGTTTCAGCATCTAAATTAAAGTTTATTATTCTGTTCGGTCAAGATGCCAAGAAGTTGTATAATGGATGGCAGCTGTTGTATCATTGTGTTGTTGTGGCTGATATGTATGCGGCTATAGATTTAGCATATAAGCTTAGCGAATCAGAAGATGCAGTTTTGCTATCGCCAGCCTGTGCAAGTTTTGATCAGTTTACTAATTATAAAAGTAGGGGGGATCTTTTTATAGATTATGTCAAAAAGAATTTCTAAAAGTAATACTGTTGTCCAAGCTGAGTTTGTATATGATCCGCTTATTATGCTACCTGCATTATGTTTGGTTTTTTGTGGATTGTTGATGGTCGCTTCAGCTTCATTAGCTATTTCTGTTAAAGATTTCGGCAGCCCATTTCACTTTTTTATTCATCAGTTTTTATATGTAATTATGGGGGCTGTTATAGCTTTTTTTACGAGTAGGATTTCACTTGCTCGGTGGCAGGCTCTTGCACCTTTTATACTTATGATTGCAGTGGTGGGCTTAGTTTTGGTTTTGCTTCCAGGTATAGGTAAGCATATAAATGGTGCAAAGCGTTGGATAGGGTTGGGTTTCTTTCATCTTCAGGTTTCAGAGTTTGCTAAGCTTGCGATTATTATATATATGGCTAGTTATTTAGATAGGCGTAGGGATGAATTAAAAGAAAGTTTATTTGGTTTTTTAAAGCCGCTGATTGTTTTGGGGCTGTTATCTGCTTTGTTGCTTTTGGAGCCAGACTTTGGTGCAACTGCAGTAATTATTGTGGTATCACTTGGCATGATGTTTCTTGCTGGTGCTCCATTGAAAAAATTTAGTTTTCTTGTGGTATTAGCTTTATTAATGTTGGCGGCATTGATATATTTTGCGCCTTATAGAGTTGAGAGGGTGCTGAATTTCCTTGATCCTTGGAATAATGCTTATAAAGGTGGCTATCAGTTGACACAGGCGCTTATGGCTTTTGGCAGAGGCGAGCTTTTTGGTGTTGGGTTGGGTAATAGTGTGCAAAAACTTTTTTACTTGCCAGAGGCGCATACGGACTTTCTTTATGCTGTAATAGGTGAAGAGTTGGGTTTTTTTGGTTGTGTTTTAGTTATTATGCTTTATGTAATATTAGTTGCGAGAGTATTACACCTTGGTCGAAATTCATTGAAGAAGCATATGGTTTTTAATGCATATTTATCATATGGTTTAGCGCTTTGGTTGGCGTTTCAAAGTTTTATCAACATTGGCGTTAATATAGGAGTTTTGCCGACTAAGGGTTTGACTTTGCCATTTATAAGTTATGGTGGAAGTAGTA
>Ga0209264_1001861_pt1 | contig 11106 bp, 9 predicted proteins | sample SaaInlV_DNA_150m_FD_184687 | JGI IMG/M metagenome (GOLD analysis project Ga0209264, IMG submission 184687) | Marine microbial communities from expanding oxygen minimum zones in the Saanich Inlet - SI075_LV_DNA_150m (SPAdes) (version 2) | ecosystem: Environmental > Aquatic > Marine > Unclassified ... | reverse complement strand
CGACACCAAAGTGGATCATTTTGATCACCCGATCCAAGTTCTTCTGAATGCCTTCCCGGTCTTCTACGACCGTCACTTCGGGCTGAACGATCAGCGCGGTATAAGGTTCTATTCGGTCTCTCATTGTAATTTCCATGTGTTTAATCGGTGCCGTAACCCAGGAACTGGAAGTCGCGGCTTAAAAATCGAAATCGTCATCTTCTTCAATGACACCCATATCCAATAAAATCTCATTGGCGGCTATAGTGCCCATGCCGTTGATGCCGCCACCTGGGTGGCAGGAGGGTCCGGTCATATAAAACTTCTTTACCGGCCCGCGGTAATTGGCATAGTTGGGAATGGGCCGAAAGGCACCCATTTGTGACAACGTGCGTTCGCCGCCTGTGGTCACCCCCCGATGGAAGCACAGGTTAGCGCGCTCTAAAGTCGGCCCGGTTTCAACATATTCGGCCAGAATATTGTCGTTTGTCATGTTGGTGGTGTAGTTGCGTAATTGGCCTAGCAAGGTGTCACGGCAGTACTGCGCTCCGATAGTTTCCCAGTTTTGGCCGCTGGCCAAGTCCACGGGAACAAAGGTGTCCATGATAAGTGTGTGCTTACCCTCAGGTGCTCGCGTTGGGTCCATTGTGGTCCAGGCGGCGGTCCACAAGAACGGGTCTGTGGGTGCTAGCCCCGCGGAGATCTCCTGATATTGCTTGTCAATATCTGCCATGGTGCCAAACATACGTTGATAAGCGGTTTTGTTCATTTCCGGGCCGTTCTTGAATTGCGGTACCTCGTCCAGCGCATAGTGCACCCTGGCGATAGAGATATCGCCGAAGGTGAAGGCGCGAACCTTGTCCTTGAAACCGGCGGGCAGCTCATTATCTTCAAAGCCAGTGAGGAAGGTTTGATAGGGGTCTAGTGAACTGACCACAGCATGACGCGCAAAAAGGTCATCACCATTTTCCAGCCGCACACCTTTACACTCGCCGTTCTCGGTAATGAATTTGCGCACGGTTGCCCCGGTCATCACCTTACTGCCCTGAGCTTCAATATAGCTTTTCATGGACTCGGACAGCATGCCGCTACCACCTTCGGGAATGGATTGGCCGAAGTAGTGAATGCTGGGAATCATCACATAAAAACCTTGGGCGGTACCGAGCTGGTCTGGCAGTGTTTGCGGCGCCATAGCCCAACCCAGGATGAAAGCACGGACATGGTCGTTTTCGAAATTGTTCAGGGTGAACTGCCGCGAACTAAGCTGGTAGTCCCTTAGCCGCTGAAGCCCCTCCGGGTTGTTTTCAAGTCCCTGGTACAGGTAGCTCGGCGGAGAGGGTGGCGCAAACATACCTTTTATTACACCGTCCTGGATTTCACCAAACTCATTGTATATTTCCTTATAGCGGATAGCGTCCTTCTTGGAATACTCAGCGATGGTGTCGCAGGTCTTGTCGACATCCTTGTAGACAATAATGCCCGGCCCTTCATACTTGTTGGGGTGGCCGGTAATGTGGTCATCTGAATAGATGTACTTTAGTCCGTGTTTCTCCAGTTCGGGGCGAAGCTTCTGAAAGTCAGGGTTGAGGTGAATCCAGACGTGAGAGGAGCCGAAAGGGTCGTGCTTAAAACCGGGCAGGGTCAACTCGCGGGTGAGTACCCCGCCGCCCACCCATTCGTTGCGCTCAAGGACCAAAACCTTGAGGCCATTTTTAACCAGCATAGCCGCGCAAATTAAGCCATTGTGGCCGGCGCCGGCGATGATGACATCATAGTCAGACATGGGATCTCCTAAGTGAGGCAGCATTATTAATCCCATTAATGAAATTTGCAAGTAATTGCCAAAAAAATACAAAGATAGCGAATATACTAGGCTTAAATCGATTTTAATTTCAATTAAAGGTGCATGCTTCGGTAGTTATAATCATAGATGGCCAAAACATTTAGTCTATTTAATCCCATAATAGTTGTGTACACTGAGCTGACTTTAGTAATGATCAGAGAAGAACTTGATGAGTTCCAAGAAGTCCACGAGGGGACAGGTGCCAGCGGTGGTGGACATACTGGGCTTTCGCATGGCCGCGGGTGAATATCAGGAGGGTGAAGTTCTGCCCGTTGAGCAAGATCTGGCGGACAGTCTCGAGGTGGGCCGCAATGCTCTCAGAGAAGCTGTGAAAGTGCTCAGCGGCAAGGGTCTTATTTCCACGGCGCCTCGCAGCGGTACCAAGGTGCGTCCGCGGGGCGAGTGGAATATGTTGGACCCCGATGTCCTTCGTTGGCATTCAGATCCGGATATCGCCACTGAAAAATTCATGCTTGATCTCATCGAGATGCGTGGAATTATAGAGCCCAAGGCGGCGGAGTTGGCTGCTGTGCGAGCCACCAAGGAAGATGTGGCCACTATCTTGTCAGCCTATGACACCATGGCGGGCAGTGGCGAGGACAGGCAGGCGCGTTTGGATGCCGATATCCTGTTCCATTCCGCGATTCTGAAAGCGTCCCATAATGAGGTCCTGAATCATTTCAAGTACGCGATTGCCGCCTACTTAAAGGCGCACTTTAGGCGTGGGGGGGCGGTTTCGGACGAGATTGATCAAAAAGATCTTGAACGGCATCGCCAAATTGCCTGGGCGATTGCCGCGCGCAAGGTTAAATCGGCCTACAGTTTGACGGTGGAAATGCTCGATTCTAACCATAGTCATTTCTCCAGGGATGAGTGATTCGCCTTGGCAATCGTTGTAATTACAGGCTGTAGTTCGGGTGTTGGCTATGACAGTGCACTGGCCTTTGCACGCCGAGGCGACCGTGTTTACGCCTGTGTCCGAAATCCTGAGAGCGCTGCTTCACTTGCTCAAAAGGGAGCTGAAGAAAAGCTCGATATTCGAATCAAATTTCTCGACGTTACCGCCAGCGCGAGCTTTTCAGTTTTCTTCGAGGCGATTGTTGCTGAGTCGGGACGTGTTGATCTGTTGATTAACAATGCCGGTATTTTGCACCCGGGCGCCTGGGAGGATCTTTCCGAGGTTCAGACCAGAGCGGTCATGGAAACCAATTTCTTTGGCCCGCTGCTGTTAAGCCGTGCGGTCTTGCCGCAAATGCGCTCACAGGAGAGTGGTTACATTATTATGATTAGCTCCCTCTCGGGAGTGGCGGGTTTGGCTGGTGATGTTGCCTACAGCGCCAGTAAGTTTGCGCTGGAGGGCGCCACAGAGGCTCTGCGCCATGAGGTTGATCGCTACGGTATCCGGCTGGCGCTTGTGCTTGGCGGTCAATATGCAACGAAAATATTTCGCACATCAGGCGCCTCGCAGCTCGACGGTGATGAGGTTCTGCCTCCGGACTATCCGTTAGATTCTGTCTATCGGGAGTTGGTTGAGTGGAAACTGAAGCAAGTCCGCGATGGCTTGCCCGACGCGACGGACCCGGCGGTAGTGGCGAAGCTGTTGTTGACCATAGCGGATTCCGATGGCAGTCAGCTGCGGTGGGTTGCGGATGATTTGGCATCGAGGGTGCTGGCTACTGTACATGGACAAAGCGACACCGAGCGCGATGCGTCTCTTCGCCTGGCCGGGGGAGCTCAATGGTGGAGCGAGGGATTATCGGCACCCAAGGTAACTAGGTCATGAGCGCAGTTGTTCGCCTGGCTCAGATGCGTATCGAATCCGTTGATCTTGAAGCGAGCGTCGCCTTCTACGCGTCACTGGATGCCAGAAGGCTATTTGAGTTTTGTAATATGCTGGACGAGTTAATCGGTATGTATCTGAGCTTCGGCGAGAGTAGGTTCATTGAAATAGTAAAGCTCGCTGAGCTGAAACGAGACGGGGGCGATTGTTCATTTCGCCCTCGAGGTTGAGGATGTGCTGCATTGATTACACCCCTTGAAGATGTCGGCCCAAGACCTGATCCAGACAAACACAGAAAATACCATGGCTGTACTTTTCGATCAGATTACACTGGAGTGAGACGATGTCATTGATACCTGCAGATAATGTATTTGCCCTGGGTGCAATTTTATTTTGCGTGGCCTGGCTGGCTTTTCTTATCGATACCAAACCTATAGGTAAAAAAACCTCGGGTGTTATTTGGGCGCTGGGTGTATCCATGCTGTTGTCCAATACCGGGATAATCCCTTTTAGCAGTCCGACTTATGATTTTGTGGGTGGGTCTTTGGTGCCACTTGCCATACCCCTGTTATTGCTCAAAGGAGATTTGCGGCGTATTTTTCGTGAAAGCGGCGGTGTAATGATCTTCTTCTGTATTGCCAGTATGGCGACCGTCGCCGGGGCGGTAATTGGTTTTTATATAATGGACCTGGGCGAGATAGGCCCGAAGGTGGCCGGTGTTTATACCGGTGGCTGGATTGGTGGAGCAGTTAATGTCCTGGCTGTCTCGCAGGCAGTGGAAATGACGACGCAGGAATTTAGCGTGGCGATCAGCGCCAGCAGTGTTGTCAGTATGTCGGCGCTTATGCTGCTCATTGCCATTCCATCAGTCGGACTAATCAAGCGGATGGTTCCTACCCAGGTCGACAAGTCAGCGCGGGTGCTGCCGATAGAGCCAGGGCAAGACGAGACACCGACACTGCAGCTCACCCATATCAGCGGTGCCCTGGCGTTGAGTTTTATTATTTGTGCCCTGGCGCAGTCGATAGCCCAGTGGTTGCAGCTTACCCAATACAGCATACTTTTTATTACGGTTCTCACTATCGCGGTGGCCAACGCCTTTCCAGGGAAAATGGCTGGGTTGAAGGGTGATTTTGAATTAGGCATGTTGTTGATGTATTTGTTTTTTGTCGCTGTGGGAGCCGGCACCGATGCGATTTCTTTTATCGCATCGGCCTTCCATCTGTTTGTGTATGGCATGCTTATCATCATTATTCATTTGGCCCTTGTGCTGTTTGCCGCGCGGGTGATGAAAGTCGATATGGCAGAGGCGATTGTCGCCTCCTCTGCCGCTCTGGTGGGGCCGGCGGTAACCGCTGCCATCGCCACGTCCAAGGGCTGGAAGCATCTGGTTACCCCGGGAATTATGTGTGGGGTCTTTGGCTATGTCATTGGCACCTTTATTGGCGTAACCGTGACTGCAGTGCTGGGCTAGCATGAGTGGATCGCGCGCAGGGCAATTTTTCGTGCCGGGGGCTATAGCGCTGGTCTGTTGCGTGACAATTGTATCTTTATAATGGGATTAATGAGTTTCTGAAAATCTATGCTATTTGAATGTGCTTTAATTTTTCTTTCTAAAACAATTAGATATGAAAATTTTACAAAAAATGAAAATTAAATCATAAGAAAAAATTAATTGTATTAATTCAATTAACAGGATCTAATTAGGTTGCCTGGGGAGAATCAGCTTAAAGGTCAATCTACTGTTCAGTAGTGGGCGAAGCAGTAGTGGGCGAAACCCAGCGAGGTCAGAGATGAACAGGTTGGGTGAATTAATTACGTTATCGCCAGTATAATGTGGGGTTGCTCGCAAATGGTTGGTATATTAGAGACAGCTACGCATTATCTCAAACAGCTAAAATATAACTAAAACGAAGGATTACACTCATGCGTAATACCGCTAAAATATTATTGCAGTTGTCGCTACTATCCGCGGCAGTCATTAACACAGTGCCTGTCTTCGCAGAGTCGGGCGCAGTGTTGGAAGAGATTATCGTCACGGCGCAACGCCGAGAGCAAAACCTGCAAGAGGTCCCCATTAGTGTTACTGCCTTTTCGGGCGAAAACCTAGAACAGCGCAATATCAAATCCGCTACTGAGTACCTCTCTCTCACTCCGGGTGTAAGTTTTACCGAGGACGGGCAAAGTGGTAGTCGCGGCCTGGGTATCGCCGTACGCGGGATCAACAACCTGGTTTCCGGTGAAAATGCCTTTGTTAACTCTATTGGTATTTATCTCGATGAATTTAGCGTCGCCTCAGTTCCCAATCAGGTAGCGAACCCCAACCTGGCAGATATGGAGCGCGTAGAAGTACTCCGTGGTCCCCAGGGAACCTTCTTTGGTCGTAATGCGCTTGGCGGCGCGTTGAATATCACCTCCAAAAAACCGACGGAAGAATTTGAAGGCGAAATTATTGTTGGTGCTGAGACCTACGACGACGCTGGTGAACTTTTCAGTATTACGGGGATATTGAACGTACCTGTGAACGACTATTTCAGAATGCGCGGTGTAATGTACTACGAGGACAGTGATGGCTACGTCGAAAACGCCTGTGCCAAAGGTGCCAGCACAACGTCTTGTCCAGCGGCCGCAGTGAATAATTTTACCCCCAATGGTGCTAAGGATAGTGGCCATGAAACCATGAACTTGCGTTTACATGCAGCTTGGGATTTGTCGGAAGATACTTCAGTTTTGGCTTCCTTCCATTACACCGATGAGGAGCAGGGCACTGACGAAAACGTGCCGTCTGGCGTACTGGATCTCGACTCGATTGATAGCTTTGGTTTAGCCCAGGCGCTTGATCCGGGTACTGGTTTTTACCCTCGCAACCAAAACAGGCTGAGCCACGATATCAATGAGTTCACTGATAACGAGTCCACTGTCGGTGTTTTGAATATTACACATCATATCAATAGCACCACGACCATTAAGTCTATTACCGGGTTTATTGATGCTTCACTGGATCGAAACTTCGATAACGACCTGGCTGGTGGCGCAGATACCTTGCTCAGGGTCAACGCCTACGAGGGCTTCTCCTGGAGTACTGAGCTGCGCTTGGAGATCGACGAAGAGAGCTACGGCTTTATTGCAGGAATTCTATACGCTGAAGATGAACAAAAGCAGGACAATAAAGTAGGCACGTCAACCCAAGCCACTGCATCTGTCGGTGGTGTCGGCTGGTTGCCGCCGTTCCCTGACGGTTTGGGGCTGGCACTCAACAGTAAGAAGTTTGAGGTTGAGAGTCTTGCTGTCTTCGCTGACTATACCTGGCATGCCTCTGAAAAATTGGACGTGATTGTAGGTGCCCGTTATACCCAGGACGACGTTAGTAACCAGGTAGCAGGCTTTGGTATTGGCCCAACCTGTTGCTTCCCCGGATCTCCTGGTTTTCCGGGTGGCCCTGGATTTGATTTTTTCCAGAGTTTTGACAATTTCGCGCGACCTGTTTCCAGGGCAAGTGATGATTTCTCTGATCTCTCCCCACGCTTTGTCGCTAGTTATTTTGTGAGCGATGATCTCAATGTCTACGGTACTATCTCCAAGGGTTATAAAGCCGGTGGCATCTCGGTGGGTAACCAAACGAATGAAGATGGAGCGCCGGCCTTTAATGTTCCCTTCGACGAAGAAACTTTATGGAACTATGAAGTGGGTTTCAAAAGTGAGTTCATGAACAACACTGTTCGTTTGAACGGCTCTCTTTTCTATCTTGAGTGGAGTGATTTGCAGATGGAATCATTTCGCTTCCTGACGCCCGGTGATTTGTCATCGAACTTCGAGCAGGCGATTAACGTAGATGATGCCGAGGCCTTGGGTTTCGAGCTCGAGTTGACGGCAGCGCTAACTGATCGCATCACCATTGTCTCAGGTATTGGATACCTCGACACTGAAATAACCAGCGATACACAGGCTGAAATAACCGGTGGTTTCGTTGTTGATCTCGGAGGGCTGGAAATTCCGAAAGCCCCGGAGCTAATGTTCAATATTAGCGGCGAGTACCGGTTTCCGATTAGCAATGGCGAAGGCTGGGTACAAGTGGAATTCATCCATCGCGACGGACAGTTTTCCGATGTAGAGGGTTTGACTTACCAGCAGACTGACGGCCCTTCACCCAACGGAGGTCCTGCGCGAAACACTGTAGCGCAGTTTGGAGACTTCCCCTTTAAGACGCCAGACTACGACCTGTGGAACTTGCGCGCTGGTTTTGATATAGAGAATTGGCGTTTAGTGGCCTATGTCCAAAACCTGACTGAAGAAGATTATTACACAGGCACCCAGGAGAACTTTGGTGTATCTGGTATGCGCCTTCGCCCGCATCCCCGTACTATTGGCGGAAGCGTTAGCTACAAATTCTAAAAAAGTCTTTGGAATCCAACCCTAAAACCCGGCTTCTGCCGGGTTTTTTTTACCTTTTGTACCCGGCGGGTGAAACCATATCTCGCTGTTAGTAGCCACAGGGAGTTTCGATGAATCTCGCAAGAACATTTGAGTCTGTGGGAATATTGATTCTGTTATTGCTGTTGATGGCACCGGGCGCTGTTGCCAAGTCTGGAAGCAATGTCTTACCTAATATCATCGTTATTCTGACTGACGATATGGGCTACGGTGATATCGGTGCATACGGTAATACCCAGATAGACACGCCACATATTGATGCGATTGCCCAGCGAGGGGTGTTGCTGACCAACGGTTATGCGAGCGCTAATGTGTGTACGCCCTCCCGCGCCGGGTTGCTGACGGGGCGCTACGCCATACGCTCCGGGCTTGCCTGGAAAGTTGTAGAAGTCGGTGACTCGCGGAGCTTGCCAGCGAGTGAAGAGACAATCGCAGAGCTGGTGAAGGGCGCGGGGTACCAAGCCGGTATGGTTGGTAAGTGGCATTTGGGTTCATTCCCGGGAAGTTCACCGATGCTCCATGGATTTGATTATTTTTTTGGCGTACCCCACAGCAACGATATGCCCGATTTTGCGCTGTATGAGGGTGAGGAAATCATCGAGCAGCGTGTTGATCAGCGCTCGCTAACCCGACGCTATACTGAAGCGGCCACAAGCTTTATCGCGGACTCGGCCGACGCGCCTTTCCTGTTGTATCTCGCCCATACTTTTCCGCATATTCCGCTTTATGCATCGGCAGCATTCGCCGGTAAATCTCGGGCGGGGGTGTATGGCGATGTTGTTCAGGAGATCGACTGGAGCACCGGTGAGATAGTCGCCGAGCTGCGCCGCAATAATCTACTCGAAAATACACTGATTATTTTTACCAGTGACAACGGCCCTTTTTTTGAAGGCAGTACCGCTGGGCTCAAGGGCGGCAAAGGCAACTCGTGGGAGGGAGGGTACCGCGTGCCATTCATTGTAAGCTGGCCAGCGGTAATTACTGCTGGGCGTTCGCTGGATACGCTTGCGATAAACATCGACATACTACCCACCATAGCAGAGGCGGTTGATCGCAGCCCCGGCGCAGAAATCATCGATGGCCAAAGTCTTCTACCGGCTCTTGTTGGGCGCAGTAACGTTGAAAATCGCTATTTTTACTATTTTAATAATGAGGCGGTTGTTGGTCTGCGCGATGAGGCATGGAAATTTATGACGCACGCCTATTACACCACCAGCATAGGTGCCTTCGAAAAATTCAATAAATTGCCGGGGTTTGAGTCCTCTTACGATTTGTTGTTTGATGCCAGAGCGCTTAACGGCGAGTCTTACAGTGTGGCTGAGCGTGAACCGGAGACTGTTGTTCGATTTAAGCGTGAACTGTTAAACGCGAGAAAAGAGTTTGATTTGCTGCGTACGCGGCCCGCGGAGAAAACCTACCCCAATTGAATGAAATTGCTCCATGGAGTCGAAACTGGTAAGTCGCGCCACTTAATCGGGCTTACATCATGGTGATTTAAAATACGTTTTTCGACCTGATCCAGGTGCAGTCAGCAAAGCACCATTGTTAACAAGGTCCAGCTTAACAAGGTCCAGCTTAACAAGGTCCAGCTTAACAAGGTCCAGCTTAACAAGGTCCAGCCATGAAATTTCGCCGCTAGCGGCGAATTCCCCGCGAAATAATATTCAAAGCTAGTTTCTCGGCAGACTGGCGCTTGGCTGTTTCTAGAAAAGCCTATCTAATTTGACCTGTACTCACAAAACGGCGCTGTTTAAAGTGGGCTGCATATCGGCTAGCTCGGGCTGCGTAAGAACAGGGTATTAGACTGGCAACAGTATAAAATCGAGACAGGTACTTGTACAAAACATTTAAAACAGAATAATTTTCGCCGGAGGGTTAGAAATTTTCAATCGAAGCGCTAGCTGATCCTCGCTGGAATTAACGTTACTATCACAGGTAACACCCCATCAATGGACAAGCAGATGAGTTCACTCGCCGATAAACTCCGCTCCGGACAGTTCGTTATCACCAGCGAACTATCGCCACCCAAGGGCACGGACACCAGCGCCCTGGAGGCGACTGCCGCCCTGTTATCCGGTCATATAGACGCCTTTAACCTAACCGATTCAGCCGCCTCCAAAATGAGCCTGTCGCCACTTGCTGCAGCCAGTCTCCTGCTGAAACACGGTGTGGAGCCCATATTGCAAATGACCACGCGCGACCGCAATCGCATAGCGTTACAGGGCGACATGCTCGGCGCATGGGTGTTAGGGGTAAAAAACCTGGTGTGCATGGGCGGTGACCCCCCGCACCTGGGTGATCACCCCGACGCCAAGCCGGTTTTTGACCTGTCTACCGAGGAGTTGATTCTGGCAGCGCACAAACTTAACAACGGCACAGACTTAATGGACAACCCACTCAACAAGTCCTGCGATTTCCATATTGGCGCGGTCGTGAACCCCGGCGCCGACGATCTGGGCAAGGAAATCGCCCGACTGGAAAGCAAAGTAGAGGCCGGAGCGCGATTTTTCCAGACACAGGCCATATACGACGCCGATGGTTTCGCTACTTTCATGGCGGGCATCAGCCACCTCGACATCGCCATTCTCGCCGGTGTTTTGCCCATTAAGTCGGTAGCAATGGCGACCTATATGAACGACAAGATCCCGGGAATTTGTATACCTGATGCTCTGATCGAACGCGTCGCCGGAGCCACAGACATCGTCGCTGAAAGCACCACCATTGCCGCGGAGATCATCCGCGCGATTAGCCCGATGTGCCAGGGAATACACCTTATGGCACTGGGTGGGGAGAAACATATCCCGGCTATCCTGGAGCAGCTTTAGAGCGATCGCTGGAGCAAAGACTGGAATAATCAACGTTGGGACCACTGGTACCAACTGCCACGCGACCCCTGTCGACGGCGGTACCCATAGTCTTCTTCCTGAACAGCTATTTCGCCGTGTGCATCGCCGCGGTGCAGCTGATAACGCCAAACCAAATGCGCGCACAGGTATCAGCACTACAGCTATTCATGACCAATTTGTTTGGCTTGGCACTGGGCCCCAGCGCGGTGGCGGGGAACACGTAGGGC
>Ga0209264_1001830_pt1 | contig 11223 bp, 10 predicted proteins | sample SaaInlV_DNA_150m_FD_184687 | JGI IMG/M metagenome (GOLD analysis project Ga0209264, IMG submission 184687) | Marine microbial communities from expanding oxygen minimum zones in the Saanich Inlet - SI075_LV_DNA_150m (SPAdes) (version 2) | ecosystem: Environmental > Aquatic > Marine > Unclassified... | reverse complement strand
TAAAAAGGGATGTTGCCGTTTGTCCCAATGCCTCAGGAAAATCTTCCTCAGTCTCATTAATATTGAGGCCAACGCCTACAACAACCGATTGGATTTTTTCCCCACTTAATTTACTTTCGCATAAAATCCCACCAACTTTTTTTCCGTTTAAAAGAATATCGTTTGGCCATTTAAGTTTAGGAATTTGTCCTCGATTCTTAAGAGTCTCCGCCACTGCAATTCCCACGGCCAAAGGAATAAGTCCGGCCTTTTTTGCGGAGAGATGCTCTTTTAAAATTAGGGACATGGCTAGTCCTTTACTTGGGCTCATAAACCATGAATTTCCACTTCGACCTTTTCCTTTAAATTGATGGTCGGTGATAACAAGCATCCCGTGGCTTGCTTCATTATTCGCAATGAGTTCCCAAGCCTCTTCATTGGTGGATTCCAAGCGTTGATAATATTCAATTTCTTTGCCAAATTGCTTTGACCGAAGATTAGCCTGAATAAGATTGGTGAAAATCATAAGGGCAGGAATAGGTATGTTAATTCAAGATAAGCCAATCCCATGGCCAAGCTTGCACCTGCCAATACTTGTGCAGGTGTGTGAGCTTTTAAAACAACCCTTGATGTGCATAAAAGAATCATAGAGCATCCCATGATAATTGGAAATTGAAACCCGAAAAGCCATAATGCAACAAATGGCCCACCCAAGCCGATTGCATGAATTGAAATTTTCCAATATCGCGTTATTCCCCAAACAATAGTTGTGTTAATTGCATAACAAAACATGAGACCTTTAACGAGTGGCGTGGCATCAAAATAATTTAAGACCAGAAATCCAACTCCATAAATAATACTACCATAAACTAGGGGTTGTACTCGTTGTTCACGTTCAGAAATATCTAAGTTCGTTATTTGTCCTTTTTTTTTGAATAATAGAACGACTATTATAATTAGAACCGTGGTAAATAATAATGATATTGCGAATAACTTATGAGGAGACGTATTTGCGGAATCTCCGTAAATAAGAGTTCCAAATGTTACAGGTGCTACAACCATCGGATGTAGAACAATAGATATAAAATATGCAATCTGTATTAACAAATTTTATAAACCCTAATGAATGCCGAATACATCTCTAAGTGTGTCTGCAATTTCTCCTAGAGTACATTCATTTTTTACACAATCAATAATGGGAGGCATTACGTTTTCGGCAGATTGAGCGGCTAATTTTAATTCACTTAACCTTTGACTAACTTGATCATTATTTCTGGAGATTTTTAAAGATTTCACGGATTCAATTTGTGATTCAACTTTTTTAGAATCAATTTCTAATATTTCGGGTTCAAATTCATCTTGTTCTTCAAATTGGTTTACACCAACAATGATTCTAGCTTTTGAATCAATCTCTTTTTGATAAGTATAAGCACTTCTCGTAATTTCATTTTGAATCCAGCCTTGTTCAATTGCTGCAACCGTTCCACCGAGATCATCTATTTCAGAAATTATTTTCATGGCGTCATTAATCAAATTGTCTGTCATTTCTTCAACTACATAACTGCCACCAAATGGATCAGGATATTGAGTAATTCCACTTTCATGAGCAATAATTTGCTGAGTGCGAAGAGCTAATCTTGCTGATTCATTTGTTGGTAAAGCTAACGCTTCATCTTTACTATTCGTATGGAGTGATTGGGTGCCGCCCAAAACGGCTGATAAAGCTTGAATACTTGTTCGAACAATATTGTTATCAATTTGGGTTGCTGTGAGAGTTGACCCACCGGTTTGAACATGAAACCTGCAATAAAGTGCTTTTTCATTGCTAACACCAAATCGATCTTTCATGATAGTTGCCCAAATTTTTCGAGCGGCACGAAATTTTGCAACCTCTTCCAAAAATCCATTATGGGAATTGAAAAAGAAAGAAAGACGCGAACCGAATTGGTTGGGATCCAATCCTTTATCTATTGCAGCCTGAACATAGGCTATCCCATTGGCAAAAGTGAATGCCAATTCTTGCTCCACGGTACTACCCGCTTCTCGGATATGATACCCGGAAATTGAAATCGTATTCCATTTGGGAACATGAGACGCACAAAATTCGAATACATCAGTTACGAGTCGCATGGAAGGCGAGGGCGGATAAATATAAGTTCCTCGTGCCACGTATTCTTTCAAAATATCATTTTGGATCGTGCCACGAAGTTTCTCTGCAGACACGCCTTGCTTCTCCGCCGTTGCAATATATAAGGCTAATAAAATAGGCGCTGTTGCATTAATCGTCATAGATGTTGACACTTGATCTAAAGAAATACCTTCAAAAAGTGTTTCCATATTTTGTAATGTTGAAATGGGAACACCTACTTTTCCAACTTCACCCAGTGACATATCATGATCCGAATCATAACCAATTTGAGTTGGAAGATCAAAAGCAACGGATAATCCATTCACACCATTTTTTAAAAGATATTTGTATCGTGCATTAGATTCTTCTGCTGATGTGAATCCGGCATATTGTCTCATAGTCCAAAGACGTTGTTGATACATTTCAGGATAAATTCCACGTGTAAAAGGAAATTGACCGGGTTTTTCTTGGCTCAAGACATGCCTCTATCTTTTTTGATTTGGTGATAAGCATCATTTACAGCTTTGAATTTTTCTTCAGCTAAATTTTGCATTTCATCCCCGAGATGAGCGACTTTATCAGGATGATATTTATTCGCCATTTTTCTATAAGCTTTTTTAATATCTTGATCTGATGACTTTTCTGAAATTTCTAATATTTTATAATGAGTCGATGGATCCTTTGCAAACATGGCTTTGATGGATTCATAATCTTTGAGACTAATATTTAAATAATTTGAAATGGTATGAATAACACGAATTTCGTCTGGGTGAACATGCCCATCTGCAGCTGATAATCCGAATAAAACATGAATCAATTCTAATCGACTAGGATGGTCCATAGATCTTTGAATTTGTAGACAGACATCTTTGAGTGGATAATCCTGCTCCAATATATCTTTAAACAAAGTCATGAATCGTTTGGATTGTTGAGCCCCAAACTGTTGGACGAGAAAACGTTTTATATAATCCAATTCGGATTTAAGTAATTGTCCATCCGCTTTCATGACTACAGCAAATAAAACGAGTAATGAGACTACAAAATCACCAGATTTAGTTTGGGCGTAAGCACCGCCTTGACGTTTGGATGAATTCCATTGGGAAGCTTGATTATTGGACATGGAGCCAATGGCGTATCCTAAAATAGCGCCAATAGGGCCTCCCATGACCCATCCGAGTCCACCCCAAATCCATTTTTTATCAATGGGCATTTTTTATTTTCCTTAAAACTAAAAGATGGTTTATTCTTTGATATGAATCCCAAATTTATCTGTTAAACAATACCACTTCACAGGAGTTTTAACTTGAGCCAAACTTTCCTTAAATTTTCATATGGATATCTCATGGCGAATTAAGAGTGTGCTCTGGTGGCACGCAATGTCGAAACAACAAACCGATAAACCTTTAATTAAAATTGGAAAGGAAGGTACAGGCGTTTCATCAATCTTATTTTTTCTTCCATCAGAAAAATCTTACGCACCCATCGCTGCATATTTTGTGAAAAAAGATCAAGATGTCCCAGATAAAAAAATGGAATATATTGTTCATGAAGATGGGGCTCATTTTTATTCGGAACAATTAAAACAGAATCTGATTACCTTTTCTGATGAAGATTTAAATAAGTTTGGGTTCATAAATTCATCCAAGATTCTTGATCAAATTAAATCCTTTCAATATGATGCTCTGGTTGATCTCAACCAATCCATGGATCAGCCTTTGTCATTATTAGCATTAGAATTGGATATTTCCATGAAAATTGGGTTTCAATCACCTATTGCAGATCAACTTTATACACTGGTCATAGAACCATCGCCCAGTGGATTTTTAGAGAAAAGTTATGAAACCATCGAACGTTTATTAGGACTAGTATGAATATTATTATTTACGAAGATTATTACGCAGAAAATTTTGAACCCATTTCACTAACACGGCCTATCTTTGATATTCGATACGGTGAAAATACTTTATTAGATCGTATAAAAAAGATATGTCCCAATGATAATCTTGGACTTTGGGTTCGGGATCATTTATGTGATTTAGTCCGGGAAACTCATCCGAAACTTCATGTAAATCGAATGCCTAAAGAGGAAACACTTTGGCTAAATGCACGTGTGTTGTGGACAGATGAAATGATAACAGAAATTAGAAAATCACCGGCAATGAGTTTTTTGGATGGAGATGAATGTATTGGTGCACATTTATCGGGTCCTGTTTCTGTTGAATGGTTACATGCTGGCGGACCCCTCTCGGTTTTTCCACCCGATGAAGAAATTAGACATTTTAACGGAAGTACGGTATTTCATTATCTTTGGGATTTTTTATCTCGTATTCCTGATGCAATTGCCGACATAAATTTAAAATCGTCTAAAAAGAAAGAGATGGTGTCAGTCATTGTGGATGAAACCAATGGTCCCATTATCATTCATGAATCAGCAACTATTGAACCTTTTACCTATTTGCAGGGACCGCTTTACATTGGGGAAAATTGTACAGTTATGTCTCATTCTAAAGTGAAAAATTCTATAATAGGTCCGGGATGTAAAATTGGCGGTGAAGTAAGTGGAACAATTATTCAAGGTAATTCAAATAAAGCCCATGATGGATTTTTGGGAGATAGTTTTCTTGGCGAATGGGTGAATTTGGGTGCTGGAACCACCAATAGTAATTTGAAAAATAATTATCAACATGTATCCATGTCAGTAAATGGAGTTGAAGAAATGTCCACTCGGTTATTTTTAGGGTGTTTTATGGGTGACCATACTAAAACTTCAATCGGAACTTTGTTAAATACGGGGACAAACATTGGGGTTGGATGTAATGTTTTAGCTCAATCCTTTCCAAAGCGTGTTATACCATCTTTCACATTTTGTGTTCAAGGAAAACATCGGAAAATGGATTTCGATCATTTTATTGAAACAGCAGTAACAGTCAAAAATCGTCGAAAGTTGGGAATAAGTACAGCAGAAAAAAAGTTGTTAAAATTGATTTATTTATCTCGTTAAAAGCAAACTCATCGTTTATATTATCCGCCGATTTTAGAAGGGAATACAAATGCTTGAAGGCTTAATATGCCCCGTTTGCGAAAATACAATTGAAGAGATAGATCTTAAAGAATCTCTAAAGTGCCCAAATTGCGCCGCTAATTTGAAAGATAGAAAATATTTAGATTTTCTAGAATTTCTTATGGCAAATGGGATTGTAGAAAACCTAGACTTTTTTGACCCATTAGTTTACAGTGATGATGTGGACGATTTGGATCAAACGCAAGAAGAAGAAGGTGACCCCAGTCAATTTGAAAAGAAAAAAGATCTATTTAATATTTATGAAAATGAACTTCATCCAAAAAATGTAGAAGAAAATGAAGGAATTAAAGACTATACTGAATTTGATGGTATTAACGACGACTGGGAAGAATTCAATGAAAGAGATTCATCTGGAAAAAGGATTAAAAAGGTATAGTAATGGAAACTCCTAAAAAAAATATCCAACAAATTAATATTGAATTGGATGAAAAAGTAAGTTCCGGTGAATATGCAAATTTTGTTGTAGTCACCCATTCACCAGCAGAATTTGTATTGGATTTTACTCGGATACTTCCCGGTGTTCCAAAGGCAAAAGTACATTCAAGAATCATTATGGCACCTCAACATGCAAAAGCATTTTTGGGGGCATTGAATGATAATATAAAGAAATTTGAAATTAAAAATGGCGAAATAAAACTCCCAAGTCGTGAAGAAGGATTTTCTTCTTTTGGTGTAAAACCACCAAAGGATGTTTTACCAAACTAACTAAACTATTTTGGGGGTGCACCTTCATACCATATCCAAGTTTGCCCTCGTTTTAATTCTCTCATTTTTAATATCACCCAAAGGGTGAGAACCAACCAAGCAAACCCATACCCTAAAAACGCTCCCACAACCACATCTCCCGGGTAATGGACACCAACATATACTCTTGAAAAAGCTATCGATGTTGCCAAAATAAAAGTGGGTATTTTAATTTTTTCATAGAAGTAAGATATCACGACTGCAAATGCAAACATATTGGCTGAGTGGTTGGAAGGCATACTCCATTTCCCTCCTTTTGATACAAGAAGATTTATTGAATCTTGTAAAATATGGGACGGTCTAATTCTGGCAAAATATGGTTTTAACACAAAAGCAGATATGGAATCTGTAATTCCCAGAGCCAGAATTAAAATCACCAAAGTAATTCGTCCACGCTTTCCACTCAATACGCCTAAATAAAAAAATAGGATTAAGAGAGGAAATATCCAATGATTTTCATCAGTTATAAATGGCATTAGCCAATCAAAAATTGGATTTGCGATGGTTTTATTCACCCAAAAAAATATTTTTAAATCAAGAGCTAAAATAAGGTCAGTCATAAAATATTTAAATAATTATAGTAAATTTTTAAAAATAGCTTGACGGGAAAAGGGACATAGCCTAATTTTCATCTTAATTTTAATAGCAGGATAATTAAATTGATAATTGGGAGCTCCCCCACTGCCAAATTTCGAGTTGTCCTGCTTATTCTTCATAAAAAAGCCTTCAGTTTTTTGCCGAAGGCTTTTTTTGTTTTTAAAATTTAGTGGTTAACCTCAACAAGGCAACGCGACCTAATGCGGGTCCACCAATAATTTCTGTATGACGAAGATTTAATACATTGGATATAGTAAAATTGGCTTTAACAAATCGATTTATTTCATATCCCATATGAATATCAAAAATGGTGTATGGATTAATATTCCCAAAATAAATACCGGAAGACCATTTAAACCCATCAACATAGCGTGCGTTTAACGATGCAGTATATGGCCATCTTCTTGGATTAAATTGTAATTTCATACCCGCTTTATGTCTCGGCGCATTAACAGGGTCTTTTGTTTTGGTGATGGGATTATAAAATTCAGTCATTCCTAAATGAGAGTAAGTGAGATCCAATGACCATTCTAGATTTACAATGGCCGTAAGACTTGCATCCAATCCCCACATATCCACTTCACCATAATTGATATAACCGACAACTACGGGAGGTGTATAACCCGGAATGGTATCCATGGCTGTCACACCTTGAATATTGCTACGCCAATGGTTGAAGGATTCATCATAATCATCTTGATCAACAACGATATCATTTTCAAGATCACCAATTGTATTGACCAAACTATCTCCATTATAATCTGTTTCAAGGACAGATTTTTCAATAACGATTGGCGTAATGAAAGTAACGGGACTTACAAAACTACTGTAATGACTCGTGTACAAATCCAGTGTTCCAAACATCCTTGAATTCAATCGACCTTTATATCCGAATTCCCAAGATTTAACAATTTCAGCTTCTATTTCAGGTAAATCTTTTACAGTTTGACCATAAAAACCTGGTATTTTTGGATCGGTAGATGGATAGAAAAAGATACTTTCACTTGTATCCACAGGCGCATATTTACCTTCAACCGGTTTATAATAATATGGATTCCCTGTTGTATCTCTGGGGAAAACATATCCGCCATTGGCACCTCGAGCGTACACTTTAAATACAGAGACTCTCGTTACGAAAATATCCAGAAAAAGTGCCTGGTTTGTTGGCGTATTGAATGCTGTTGCCCAAGTGAGTCGAAAATTCTGATTTTGTTTTGGACGATAAACCAACCCAACTTTTGGCGACAAATGAATTCCATCGGTTTGCTGGGAATTTATATCCCAATCAAACGGACTGTATCCCATGCCAAAACCTTGATTATTAAAATTAATGATATTCGTTAAGCGGTCATGAATATCAAACCGTGTAGCTTGGATAAATTCAAATTTTTTGCTGAATTTCCAATTAACTTGATAATAGGCTCCCAATTCATTCACGGTATATCGATTATCTTCGGAAGCTTCATCTATTCCTTCGTCAATATTCTCATCAATTTTACCATCCCCGTCATTATCTTTTCCGTCAGCATAAACAAGGAAACGTTGATTGCCCATCCATTGCACACCCGGTTCAACAGTTTCGCCTAATTCAAAAGCACCACTCCCATCCGCATCAACATAATTGGGAAGTCCATCTCCATTTAAGTCATTAAAATCATCACTATCACCATCGTTATCAAACCCATCTGCGATGGCGCCCAAAACGGCATCAGAAGAGTCGAGAATAGTCCCAGAAGATGTATTTCCGTCGGTGTCCCACTTGGTATAGCTTTCACCGTCATCGTACCATGTATCATCATTTTTATCATCAAAAACATAAGGTGAGCCGGACTCACCATTACCATTATTATCTCGTTTGTCAGAAAAGTTTTTATCGGATAAAATAGTACCACGAGTATCAGGCAAAGTGAGAAAATAATCAATGCCCCATACAAACCTAAAATCGCCTTTATTTTTTTCAAATACTTGTTGAAGTTGCATACTGAATTTTTTTGAACGATCGTAAATCAAACTACCCGTTGCCATATTACGTGTAGGGTTTGTTGGATTTCCGGAATAACTAGAATTTAGATACGTTTGTAAAAAGATATTCTTGTATCTCATTTTCGCTTGATAATAGCGGTAAATCCACCCGTCCGCCATATATCGGGCAATGCCGGTAATATTAATATTTCTTGCCCACGCAAATCCATGGGATAAACTCACGGTTAAATCTGAATTGGGTTCCCAGTCCATCCGAAAGTCATAGCGATAGTTTCGGACTTTAAATTCAGGGAAATCATTAATTCCATCGTCATTTGCATCTTTATAAATGTTGGGTAGTCCACCATAATTAACTTTGAAATCTTTTTCATCTTCTTCATCTACACCCACTTCACCTACACTTGGTTTACCGTCTCCATCTGTATCATTTAACGTAAATTGGTCCCAAGTGTCATTTCCATTTAAATCGTTGTAAGGTTCACCATCCCAAACGCCGTTTCCCTCACCGTAGTCATTTGTATTGTTTGATTCATCTAATCCCCAATCTAAAAATAATTCTGCACCTGAGTAAAACCCATCTCCATTTAAATCTGTATAAGGTTCATCACTGTCATATGATTCATTCCCATTCGTATCCGTATAAGGTTCGGCTCCGTCCCACATGCCATTCGCATTGCTATCAAAAAAGTACTCGGACGATGGGTAGCCATTATTATCGAAATCTTCAAAATCTTCTTCTGCGACTGACCATGGGTTTTGATTGTCATCCATGTAAAGGCCCCAATCACCATCATCATCCAAGCCGTTGCTTCCATTGTGGTCGTCATAAATACCGTTCCCGTTTGTATCGAAAACAATATTTCCATTTGAATCATATATGTAATCACCAAATCCTACTTTATGGGCAGAGTCAATAACAGTCCAAACAGAATCAGGATTAGAAAAAACGGTGGGTACAATTGACCCAGAAATGGTATTACCAAAACGATCTAGCCATGCACTGCCTCGTTCATCGGATTCATCTACAAGACCATCGCCATCATTATCTACACCGTCAAACCACATTTCATCAGAATCATCTATACTAAGATCAATCCTTTCATCAATATCACCATCGCCATCATTATCAATTCCATCTGCATAAGTATAACCGATTTTATCAGAAGTAACGAACCACAAAACGATTCCATTTTCTGTTGTATAACGATTGAATTCATCATTTGCAGCTTCGTCAACCATTTCCTGAGTAATCAATGGAGAAGCATCTTCGCCGATTGATTCAATTTTATCGCCCCAGTAATAGCCAATCCAAGAGTCTTTTGCACCCTCAACTTCATTTACCATTTCTGCTGTAAACCGATGATTCTCATCTTGAGCTAAGGTGCCACCAAAATCAATACGATCATGTTTCAAATTAGGTCGTCCAATAAATAAAGGATCGTGACCTTCATATTCGTCAGGATTATAATGGGTCCAATCTTGCCCAGCTAAAGCAACACCAGACAGTTTTACGCCAAAATCACCAAACTTATGGGCGGTTCTAAATGAGAATTTTTTAAGGAGATCTGTATCTGTTTGACTTAATAGGCCCCCTTGAATATTAATACTTGTTCCCTGAGTTCTAATTGGAGATGATGTAACAATATTTAAAACACCACTGTGGGCATTAGGGCCATATAAAGCAGAAGCCGGACCCAGAACAACTTCAATTTGTTCTACATCATCAAATGAGACAGGTATAACATTGTATGCGGTGAGACGAAGAGAAGGTACATTTGCCATTCTCCCATCCGTTAGGGTTAATAATCTAGAGCTAAAAGATGAATTAAATCCGCGGGCTGTCATATTATAGCTATCAATACCTGATTGTGTAAAATCAATTCCTTTAGTCCCTTTTAAATAATCCCCAAGATTTGAGTTAGATTCTCGTCTGATTTCTGCTTTAGAAATGACAGAAATCGCAGCAGGCGCATCTTCAACCCGTTCTCTTCGCCGTGAGGCAGTTACAACATAAGTTTCCATTAAAAGAGCTTCAGGTTGCAAATCAAGATTCAGAGTTAGAGTTTCACCTGTTTTTACTGTGATCGATTTTTTAAAAATTTTGTATCCTATATAAGATACCATAACAGTGTATTCTCCAGCACTCACTTGTCGAATTGTGTAATGTCCATCGGCATCACTAGCCGCGCCTTGAGAGGTTCCCTCAATAATCACATTTGCCCCAATGAGAAATGAGTCATTTGTTTTATCTTTAACAAACCCTGTAATTGTTCCACTTTGAGCTATAATTGTTGATAGAAGGATGAGGTGAATCTTGAGAATGTTTTTCATTTAATTTTGCTTAAATACGGAACAGCCTCGTTGAAAAACGAGGCTGTTCTATAGTGTGTTAGTTTATTTTTTTGAAAGATGTTATTTCAACAACAACATTTTGCCTTTCTGAATTCGATTGTCTGATCGCACTTCATAAAAGTACACGCCACTTGGAACTTTGTTTCCAAAGTGATCTGTTCCAAACCAGGAAATATTATAAGTCCCGGCAGCAAGATCTCCATTTTGGAGTTCAGTTACTTCCTGACCTAAGATAGAATAAATCGTGATTTGAACAGTTGAGTTCTTTTCAGTTGCAAATTTGATTTGTGTTGAAGGATTAAAAGGATTTGGATAGTTTCCGTACACTTCAAACTTTTGAGCTATAGGTGCATCATCA
>Ga0209264_1001724_pt1 | contig 11660 bp, 11 predicted proteins | sample SaaInlV_DNA_150m_FD_184687 | JGI IMG/M metagenome (GOLD analysis project Ga0209264, IMG submission 184687) | Marine microbial communities from expanding oxygen minimum zones in the Saanich Inlet - SI075_LV_DNA_150m (SPAdes) (version 2) | ecosystem: Environmental > Aquatic > Marine > Unclassified... | reverse complement strand
CAGTTAAATATTTGTTAATTGTTTGCCTGCTTAAACTTGTTAAATGAGAGATTTGAGTTGCACTCAAATCCTCAGAAAACAACAAAATTATTTGCCTAAATTTGGCCTCTGAAATACGTGAACGAATCACATACTTGTTTTTTACTTTCATGACGGTACTTTAACAGGTTTTTAAACATGCTTAAGTTGTCATGACCCATTTTATTTTTGGATAATTTTTTGAAAATTTCTTAAATTTTTTCTTATCGTCATCATTATTGGCAATAATAATTTCATAGTCAATATCTGGCTGATATTTTTTAAAAGATTCCAGGCAATCTTTTATCATGCCAAGTGAATTATAGTTAAGAATTACAATTGAGAGTTTTTTCATTATTTTTTAACCCATGTTGTATCTTTTTTTCTATCACTGTTTAAGTAGGCTTGCTTTTGATCCTCGTCCATAATGTCTAAATCTGGAAACCAAGGTAGATGGATGGCACTGTATTCTCCAGCTACTCGAATCCCATCGTAGAAATCACCTTGATAGTTATTTTTATTATAGATGGCGAAGGTTGTATCTATAGGAGCATAATGCGCTTCTAGTTTAGTATTTTTTACAGGAAAACGCCAATATTTACTTTCATATTGGCGCACTGAAAAGTCTTTCTTATAGTTGAAGGGTTTTGTATGTGAGATATTGAGAGTGTTGTTAATTATTAGCTCATTGTCCAATAGGCTGAGCGCAAAGCCAGCTTTATAAACTTGAAATTTTTTAGTTAATTGTATTAATTCTTCTATAAAATTTAGAGGCAAGTCTTTATTTAGCTGAAGATCTGGATCTGTATAGGCAAAGTTATTAGGTAAAAGTTTGTAAATTGAATCAATAAAGCCGGCAAAGTGACCAAAATTTTTTTTTGAGAAAGCAACGTAAGTTAAGCCATCCTTGGCAAGACTCTCTAATGTTCTAATTGTCTCTTCATCTGAGGAATTATTATCGATTATTATTGGTTTAATATTAAATTTACTAAACTGACGCACTATATTATCAACATAAACGCCATTGTTGTAGCAAATAATTAAGACAGGTACTTCATTCTTTAGCTCTTTTAATATCAAACCGATTTCTTGAGCTAATTTTCGACTTTTTCGATTTCTATATGAGCTAACTATTGGCCTATACCAGCTTTCTTTACTCATTTTGATACCCTTAAAAAAACAATGTTAATATTATTGCTCATTATATAGTTTGGCACTTCGCCATGTCATTTTAATAAGTGCGATTAAATAATACTTAGATATGGAGGCTAATACTAATATATTTGTCCTGAATGATGTTTTCCAAAACACTGGTAAAGTAAATAATATTTTTATAAGCTGAGACAAGAGTGTATCTATAAAGATTACAAGGTGTAATAAAACTCTGTTTAATCCTTGTGTGTGCAACTGAATATAAACATGGCTTGAAGTGACAACTTCTGATTTGGTAATGGCAGTGGTTTTTGGGTTTCTTCTAGAAGATCCACCATGTGCATGCTTTAATTCTACATTGCGTAATAATGCAATTTCTTTATCTTGGCGTTTTATCTTTCTGCATAGGTCAACATCTTCATAATACATCCAAAAACTATCTTGATCCCATCTACCTATCTTGTTAAATAATTTCTTCTCAATAAGCACGACAGATCCAGCAATCCAATCAGGATACCAAATCATTTCATTTTCTGGAAATTTTTTTTGAATTTTTGCTTTATTGACTAACTTATATATAGCACGAATCCAGCTAATTATTAACCATGGATTGGCAAATGCTATTTCTCTTTCCGGCTTGCCTTTTGGGTTAATTCTTCTGCATGATGTAATGCCAACATTTGGATTGTGTTGAGCAAAATTAAATAGTTCATCAATGGCTGCGCTATTGGTTAATACGGTATCAGGATTTAAAAACAACAAATATTTTCCTCGAGAATTATCCGCACCTAAATTGCAACCATGCGCAAAGCCATTATTACCTGTATTTTTTTTAAAATTAACTTGTGGATATTTTTCAGAAAAAGGCTCTATCTCTCCATCTTGTGAATCATTGTCAACCACGATAATTTCATAATTGAGTTTTGGAGTGTATCGGTCAAAAGAATCTAGACATTCAGTCAGTACACTCCAGCTTTTGTAATTAACAATAATAATTGATAAATCGATATTACTCAACCCAATACTCCTTAACCCAGGGAGAAGGCTGGATATGTCGATACCATTTGCCACTATGACCAGTAATTGCTTCTGGTGGGTTTGGTAGCCCATGAAATAGTATTACTCTGGCATTTTTTGGTATGGATGGTGCTTCAAACCAGGACTTTATCCAGGATGGACAGCAGCCATATTTAAAGCTAGGCACCCATTCATCTGGCCAATATTCGAGCTTTCCCAGTTTGTGTATCTCACGTGATAAGTAGGCTTGTTCATGTCGTACTTCGCTTTTTACCAGTTCAGAGTTTTTTTCAAAATATTCTAAAATTTCTGGATATTTTCCAGCCTCAAACCTAAAGACTGAGGAATTTCCTTCAATTTTTTTTGGATTTTTTTTATCATGAGCAATTAAGAATTCACCAGGATGAGTAAAAAAATCATCTAAAGCCCCCACAATGACAACATCCAGATCTAGAAAGAGTATTTTTCCTTTTAGACCTCCAAAGTCTTTTTTAAATACAGTGAGCTTTCTCCAGCCTCTTTCTGGCGCCCCAGGAGGAAGATCTAATTCTGGTAAATTTTGTATTTCAACTTCATCTCTAATGCCATCATTATTTTCAGTAAAGCAAACAAACCTAAAGGGTATAGAAAGGTTTTTACTAACCATTCCATAGAGTCGGTTAACGTATTCAGCAGGAAATTTATCGCCCCACTTCATGCAAATTATATTAACACTACTCATCTTTAATTGCTCTGAATTCCCATAATAAATGAGATTTTTTCTTATACAGAATTGTATAGAGGATATTTTTTATTAGTCTAATAAAGATATTTGTTTTTTGTGTCTCCTGAGAAAGTTTGATCCATTTAACTTTCTTAATAATTTCAAACTTACCGTTAAATCCATACATTCTACCTTTGTATCTTGGACTGGTAAAATAGGTGTGAGTTTTTTTAGTAATAAAATTTACATGAGTTGGATCGACAAAAGCTTCAACTCGTGGGTAGCCAGGAGTAATAGCATAGAAAATTCCGCCAGGCTTTAGCACCCGATAGATTTCGTTCATAACATGAATAAATGGAAAAACACCTTCGTTATTAATTGTTGCAGTTCTAGGGATATGCTCTAAGAAATCAAAGGCAGATACAGAGTCAAATGTTGAGTCTTTAAAAGGAAGATTTTCAAAAATTACATTACACCGTGTGTAATTAAAGTCAGTAGTATCTTGTTCAATAATATCAACGCCATATAATTCATCGCATTCAAATGGGTTTCTAGGGTTTGAGCCACAACCTATATCTAAGTGTTTATTGTTATTCATAAATTTCCTAATCGTTCTCTTTGGTAACTGCCATCTTGCACATGCTTACACCAAGTGGTATTTTCTAAATACCACTGGATAGTTTTTTTAATGCCAGTTGTAAAAGTCTCGTCTGGTGTCCAATTTAATTCATTGGCAATTTTGGTGGCATCAATTGCATATCTGACATCGTGCCCGGCTCTATCGCCGACATAAGTAATAAGCTGTTCGTATTTAGTAATACCATCAAGCTTACTTGGTACTAGTTCGTCCAGAATGCTACAAACGGTTTTTACAACATCAATATTTTGCAGTTCATTATGTCCACCAATATTGTATGTTTCACTAATCTTACCAGTTAGTGCTACATGCAATAACGCTCTTGCATGATCATCAACATATAGCCAATCACGTATTTGTTTACCATTGCCATAGATTGGTAAATCTTTACCTTCTAGCGCATTGAGAATAATAAGTGGAATAAGCTTTTCAGGGAACTGATAAGGGCCGTAATTATTAGAGCAGTTGGTAATCAATGTTGGGAATTTGAAGGTTCGTTGCCATGCACGTACCAAATGATCAGAGCTTGCTTTTGCAGCTGAGTAAGGTGAGCTTGGTGCGTAAGGCGTCTCTTCGGTGAAAAGATCATCTGTACCTTCTAAATCACCATAAACTTCATCAGTAGATACATGATGGAACCTAAAATCTTCTTTTTTACTACCCTCTAAATTTGACCAATAACCTCTAGCCTCTTCAAGTAATACATAAGTACCAACAATATTAGTTTGAATAAATTCACCAGGCCCATCAATAGACCTGTCTACATGTGATTCAGCTGCTAGATGCATAATAATATCCGGCTGATATTTATTAAGCACGCGTTTTATATCAGCTGCATCACAAATATCAACCTGTTCGAATGCATATCTTGAATTATTTTCAACTGATTCTAAAGACTCTAAATTTCCTGCATAGGTAAGTTTGTCGACATTGAGTACACTGTGATCAGTATTTTCAATAATATGACGAATTACCGCAGAGCCGATAAATCCGGCGCCGCCAGTGACTAATAGTTTCTTTGAAGTCATTACTATTCCTTTAATATTGTAATACAAGTTTCTAGAGACTTTTTCCAGTCAAGAATTTCCAAACTAAATTCTTCTATTATTTTATCTTTACTCATCAAAGTATTTCTTGGCCTTTTTGCAGGTGTCGGATATTGCTCTGTTGTTATCGGGCTAACTTTGCAATCTATCTTTGCTAGTTTAAAAATCTCTTTAGTAAAGTCATACCAACTTATTTCACCTTTATTTGAATGATGATAAATTTCAGTTGCCTTGTCTTTGTCTTGATAATCTCTATTATCTATTATTTTTAATATAGCTTTTGCCAAATCAGTTGCATAAGTAGGTGAACCTATTTGGTCACTCACAACATTTATTTCATTCCTTTCTTTACCTAGCCGAAGCATAGTCTTAACAAAGTTATTGCCATATTCTGAATACACCCAACTAGTTCTAATAATCATAGCATTGGTTGGCATTATTTCTTGCAATGCCTTTTCTCCAGCTAGCTTGGTTTTTCCGTAAACATTTATAGGATTAGTTTTATCAGTTTCTTTGTATGGTTTACTGCCTGTCCCATCAAAAACATAATCAGTTGAGATGTGTATTAACTTTGCTTTCTGCTCTTTGGCGATCCTAGCTAATTGTTTAATTGCTAAATGGTTAACTTGGTTGGTAAGATTTTGCTCCTCTTCAGCCCTATCAACCGCAGTATAGGCGCCGCAGTTAATAATTACATCGAAGTTATTATTGTCAAAATAGCTAGCAATACTTTCTTTTTTACTTAAATCTAATTCTTCCCTACCAACAAAGATAAATTCATTATCTTGTTGGTAATTATTCTTACCATTGCCCGTATTAACTATTTTATTAATGGATTGTCCTAACTGGCCATTCTTGCCTGTAACTAATATTCTCATGCTTCTTAACTATTTAAATAAATCTTTAGTATTTGCTAAATTTGGATGGTTTTTATCCTTGTCTGAGAGTTGCAGAATTTCTAATGGCAGTTGCCAATTAATTGCTAAATCGCTATCATTAAAAGCAATTCCTCGATCATGCTCTGGTGCATAGTAATTATCAACTTTATAAGAAAAAGTTGCACTATCACTTAACACTAAGAAACCATGGGCAAAGCCATGTGGTACAAATAGTTGATGTTTGTTTTCACCTGTTAGCTCTACAGATACATGCTGTCCAAATGTAGGGCTAGATTTTCTAATGTCTACTGCTATATCTAAAACACTACCCTCAATAACTCTAACTAACTTGGCTTGAGTGTAGGGTGGCAGTTGATAATGAAGACCCCTTAACACGCCTTTAGTTGATTTTGATTCATTGTCTTGAATGAAGTTAATTTTATAGCCTAGAGCTTCTTCAAATAGATCCTGCCTAAAGGTTTCTAAAAAATACCCTCGATTATCACCATGTATCGTGGGTTCAATAAGTATTACATCTTCAATTGACTGAGTAGTAAACTTCAAATTACTTCCTCTGCACGTCTAAGCAAGTATTGCCCATATTGATTTTTAGCTAAAGGCTGTGCCAACTCTATAAGTTGCTCTTTATTGATATAGCTTTGCTCAAAGGCAATCTCTTCGATGCAAGCGACTTTTAAGCCTTGTCTTTTTTCAATAGTTTCAATAAAGGTTGATGCTTCTAATAGGCTTTCGTGGGTACCAGTATCTAGCCAAGCATAGCCTCTACCCATTAGTTCAACCGTTAGACGCTCTTCACTTAAATACATTTGATTAACCGTAGTAATCTCTAACTCACCTCTATCAGAGGGTACAACTTCAACAGCTTTTTTAACCACATCATTAGGATAAAAGTAAAGACCAGTTACTGCGTAATTACTTTTAGGAGTTTCTGGTTTTTCTTCAATGCTAAGCGCCTTACCAGTAGCATCAAAATCAACCACACCATAACGCTCAGGATCGTGCACATGGTAGCCAAATACGGTTGCCATGTTTTTATCCTTTGCATTTGATACGGCATTAGCTAGCATGCCAGTCATGCCGTGGCCATAATAAATATTGTCACCTAAAATCAAACAAACATCCTCATTACCAATAAAATCTTTACCCAAGATAAATGCTTGTGCTAGACCATCAGGAGAGGGTTGTACGATGTATTCAAACTTCATACCGATGTCAGACCCATCACCAAGGAGTTGTTCAAACCTTGGTAAATCTTCCGGGGTAGAGATAATCAAAACCTCTTGAATGTCAGCAAGCATTAGAACTGACAATGGGTAATAAATCATTGGCTTGTCATAAATTGGCATTAGTTGCTTTGATACGCCTTTAGTCAAAGGATAAAGGCGTGTACCTGATCCGCCTGCTAGAATAATTCCTTTCATTTTATTTCGTTTTTTAAGTTTAATTAAGTGTCTATAAAAAAAATACTACACAATAATGTATTCTATATAAACAGGGCGTGGCTAAAGATTTATTTATAAAATTACTGATATAATTAAACGATTAATTTTATAGCACCTTCATCTCACTATGAGTGACAATACGCCAATTGAAAAGCCGATTAACTTTATTCGTCATCAAATCAATAGTGACCTAGATTCTGGCTTACATGCATCTATTCAAACGCGTTTCCCGCCAGAACCAAATGGCTATTTACATATTGGACATGCAAAATCAATCTGTCTTAATTTTGGTCTAGCACAAGACTATAACGGCAAATGTAACTTACGTTTTGATGATACAAACCCCGCTAAAGAAGATGTTGAATTTGTAGATTCCATCAAAAAAGACGTTGAGTGGCTGGGATTTGTATGGGACGGTGAGGTTCAATATAGCTCCAATTATTTTCCAAAATTTTACGAATACGCACGTGAACTCATCAATAAAGGCTTGGCTTATGTATGTTTTCTCAATGCGGATAAAACTCGTGAATATCGCGGAACTTTAAAAGAAGCTGGCAAAGCTAGCCCATATCGTGACACTTCTGTTGAAGAAAATTTAGAACTACTTGCTAAAATGAAAGAAGGTAAATACTCTGAGGGTGAGTGCGTGCTTCGCGCAAAGATTGATATGGCCAGTTCATTTATGTGCATGCGTGATCCAGCACTTTATCGCATTCGTTTTGATAAACATCATCAAACTGGCAACGAATGGCGCATTTATCCAATGTACGATTTTGCGCATTGCATTAGTGACGCAATTGAAGGTATTACTCACTCTTTGTGCACGCTTGAATTTCAAAATAATCGACACTTGTATGATTGGATGCTTGAACATCTAGATGATTTCAACAAGCCTGATCGCCCACATCAATATGAGTTTTCACGCCTTAATCTTGAATACACAGTTATGTCAAAGCGTAAATTGCAGCAACTAGTAGAAGATGAGTTGGTATCAGGCTGGGATGATCCGCGCATGCCAACCATTTCAGGCCTGAGGCGCCGTGGCTATACAGCGGCGAGCATTCGTGATTTTTCTGATCGCATTGGCATTTCCAAAGTTGATAGTATGACAGACATGAAAATCCTAGAAGATGCTCTACGTGATGATCTCAACGTTGTAGCGCCCCGAACTATGGGTGTGATTGATCCAATACGAGTGATTATTGAAAACTATCCTGAAGACCAAGTAGAAACTCTACAAGCGCCAATTCATCCTCAAAATGAATCCATGGGTAAGCGTGAGATATTTTTTTCACGAGAGCTGTTCATCGACCGAGCAGATTTTCTCGAGGTAGCACCGAACAAAAAATTTAAACGCTTAGCGATTGACAAGGAAGTGCGCCTACGTAACGCTTATGTGATTAATGCCACGACATTTGATACGGATTTTGATGGCAATATAACCACTGTATATGCGACGTATGATGCGGACACTTTGGGCAAAAATCCAGCTGACGGACGCAAAGTAAAAGGTGTGATTCATTTTGTTGAAGCTACCAAAGCATTAAAGACTGAATTTAGGCTTTATGATCGATTATTTACTCTAGAAAATCCTGGAAAAAATGACCATTTCGAGCAGTTAATCAACCCTGAATCTTTAGTGATTAATTACGGCGTGATTGAACCAACAATGGCCAATGCTAAAGTTGGCATGGCTTACCAATTTGAGCGCGAGGGTTATTTCTGCAAGGATAGTCAGTCGTCTGACGAACTAATCTTTAACAAAACAGTGAGTTTACGAGATACTTGGAGTAGTTAATTCAAGCTTTTCAGCCACTCTGACACGGTATCAATTTCATTGTATTTAGTTAAATCAATTTGTAATGGCGTGACTGACACATAGTTATTATCAATAGCATGGAAATCAGTGCCAACATCATTGTCGGCTTCCTTGCCATTTTCACCAATCCAATATAAAGATGGCTCATCTTCATCTGGAACACTTGGTTCTGACATGTGGCGCTTGCCCAAGCGAGTGGTTTGAAACCCTTGAATATCCTCATATGCCACATCTGGAATATTCACATTAAGCACGGTATCGTGTGAGAGTTGTGAGATGTGGATTTTGTTGATGACTTGTTGAGCAACTTTTCCTGCTGTTTCAAAATTCTTCCCTTCCCAGCTAGCAAGCGAAACAGCCACTGAAGGCAAACCTAAGAACCTCCCTTCTATAGCGCCGGCAACCGTGCCTGAGTAGATTACATCATCGCCTAAATTAGGCCCGAAGTTAATCCCGGTTACCACTAAGTCAAACTTACCTTCTAAAAATCCACACAAAGCTAAATGCACACAATCACTTGGTGTAGCATCAATACTGTAGGTATTTGCATTGATCTTGATTGGTTTTAAAGGTTTGTCAAGCGTCAGAGAGCTACTAGCCGCCGATTTATTTTCACTCGGCGCTACCACCACCACCTGATGATCTATTGATAAATATTTGGTTAAGACTTGTATGCCTTGCGCTAAGTAACCATCATCATTGCTAATGAGAATTCTCATTTTGAAATATTGAGTATAACTTTATCTTGTTTAATGCCCACTTTAACGGTGCCGCCATTTACTAGCTTGCCAAATAGCAGTTCATCAGCCAATGGTTTTCGAATCTCTTTCTCAATCAAGCGCGCCATTGGACGAGCACCCATTTGCGCATCATAGCCATCAATCGCAAACCATTTTCTCGCTGCATCAGAGATGATGAGCGAAACACCTTTATCTTCCAGAGTAGACTCCAGCTCAAATAAGAACTTGTTCACCACATATACAATAGTTTCTTTATTGAGTGAATTGAAATAGATCACCTCAGACAGGCGATTTCTAAATTCTGGAGTAAAAGTCTTTTTCAACTCACCTTCATAATCTAGCGCATGATCCTGCTCACTAAAACCAATTGATGCGCGTTGGACACTGTGTGCACCAACGTTTGATGTCATCACCAAAATAACATTTCTAAAATCAATTTCTCGGCCGTTGGCATCGGTCATTTTGCCGTTATCCATGACTTGCAATAGAATATTAAATAAATCTGGATGGGCTTTCTCTACCTCATCTAGTAGTAAAACTGCATACGGGTTGGAATTGACTGCTTCTGTTAATAATCCACCTTCATCGTAACCCACATAGCCTGGAGGAGAGCCGATAAGCTTAGAAATAGAGTGACGCTCCATATATTCACTCATATCAAAACGCAACAACTTAACGCCCATAATGCGCGCCAGTTGCTTACAAATCTCAGTTTTACCCACGCCAGTTGGGCCGGCAAACAAAAATGAACCCATGGTTTTATCTTCTTGAGATAAGCCTGAGCGTGCCAACTTGATAGCTGTAGAAAGACTATCCACAGCAGTGTCTTGGCCAAATACACCCAGCTTTAATTCAGCGGCTAAATTTTTAAGTAGTGATTTATCATCATTATTCACTTGACGCGATGGAATACGCGCAAGCTTAGCAACAATATTTTCAATATCACTGACACCAATATTAATTTTGCGCTTAGATTTAGGCTGAATTTGTTGCAAAGCACCTACTTCATCAATCACATCAATGGCTTTATCCGGCAAGCGACGATCATTCATGTAACGATGTGATAGCTCCACTGCTGACTCTAGCGCTGCGGTTGAATATTTTACTTTGTGATGATCTTGGTAATATTTTTTCAATCCATGCAAAATCTTAACCGTATCTGTTACTGACGGCTCCTCAATATCGATTTTCTGAAAGCGACGTGTCAATGCATGGTCTTTTTCAAAAACTTTACGAAATTCTTCAATCGTAGTGGAGCCCATACATCTAAGAGAACCATCTGCCAAAGCGGGCTTAAGCAAATTAGAAGCATCTAACGACCCACCCGAAACACTACCCGCACCAATCATTGTGTGGATTTCATCAATAAACAAAATCCCGTGAGGGATTTTTTCTAAATCTGTTAGAACAGCTTTTAAACGCTTTTCAAAATCACCTCGATATTTGGTACCGGCAATCAAAACACCAATATCCAGCGAATAAATACTCGCCTCTTTCAAGACTTCTGGCACTTTTCCATCTACAATTTTTTTGGCAATACCTTCGGCAATGGCCGTTTTTCCAACGCCTGCTTGACCAACAAACAATGGGTTATTCTTACGACGACGAGATAATACTTGCACCGTGCGTAGCACCTCTTCCTCTCTACCAAGTAGCGGGTCAATCTTGCCAGCTCTGGCTTTTTCACACAAGTTAACGGTGTAGGTTTCAAGCGAAGTTTTTTTAGGTTTTTTGGCTTCAGTTTCGATTGTTGCACTGTCTTCAAGCGCTTCAGGCTCGTGATTGGCAATACCCTCCATCACCTCTAGGCGAGAAATATTATTCAGCTTGAGCAAATACACGGCGTGAGACTCTTTCTCAGACAAAATACTCACCAAAACATTCATAGCATAAACGGTATTTTTTTGAGCTGATTGTGCCTGATAAACACTACGCTGCAAGACTCTTTGGAAGCCCACTGTTGGCACAATATCAAGTTCAGAATCTTGTGCAATGAGTGGCGTATGCGAATCAATATACTCCTCTAGTTCCTCTCGAATCTCATCGATATTAACACGTTTATTGCGCAAAAAAGTATTCACCTCCTCAATATTTAACAAGGCGAGCAGTAAATGTTCAACGGTAACGAACTCTAGGCGATTATTACGCGCCTGAGTCATGATAAAGTTAATCTCTTGTTGTAGTCCT
>Ga0209264_1001709_pt1 | contig 11738 bp, 14 predicted proteins | sample SaaInlV_DNA_150m_FD_184687 | JGI IMG/M metagenome (GOLD analysis project Ga0209264, IMG submission 184687) | Marine microbial communities from expanding oxygen minimum zones in the Saanich Inlet - SI075_LV_DNA_150m (SPAdes) (version 2) | ecosystem: Environmental > Aquatic > Marine > Unclassified... | reverse complement strand
TAAATGCATTCAAAATATCATCGGTTTGTTCAATTTTATCAAATTCTTTGATGATTTCATCACCAATTTTTGTTTTTAATTCATTCATATTATCCACCAATTCTTGATAATGTGTTTCTTTGTCTAAAAAAAAAGAATGGATTTGTTTAGGAACACCTATTCAAGTAGAAGAATTTAAAAATATATCATGAATAAATTGTCATAATAAAATCATTTATATTTATATATTATATAAATATGAATATTTTATTTCGTGTTGATTCATCCAATATAATTGGAACTGGTCATATTTATCGATGTCTTCATTTTGCAGAATTATATTCTAAAAATAACAATATTTTTTTTATATCTAAAAAACATTCTTTTAATTTAAATGAAAAAATAATGAAAAAATATACATGTTATGAATTAGAATTAAAAAATACGAACAATATAAATTTAAACATAGATACTTGGTTAGGAGAAAGCCAAATTAATGATGTAAATAAATCAATTTCAGTAATAAAAGAAAATAACCTTAATATTGATTGGTTAATTATAGATCATTATGGAATTGATGAATTATGGGAGTCTGAGATAAAAAAGTATGTTAAAAATATATGTGTTATTGATGATTATACAACAAGAAAACATAATTGTAATATTTTAATTAATCAACAAATTACAAATAAAGAAATTATAAAATACAAAAATATTATCAATAATGATTGTAAAATATTTTGTGGAAATGATTATTTATTATTAAATCCATTATATTATACATTGAATTTAAATATAAAGTATAGTAATAAAAATGAATTGAAAAGAATTAATATTTTTATGGGTGGTTCTGATATCTATAATATTACTGATACCATTATAGATATTTGTTATAAATTTAATAAAAATAATAATTCTAATATTATATTTGATGTTATTATTGGTAAATCAAATAAAAATTATGAACAAATAAAAGAAAAAATAAATAAATTAGAAAATTTTACTATTTATTATGACTTAAATTTTATTGGAGAATTATTAGTAAAAGCGGATTTAGCGATTGGTGCTCCAGGAACAACATCTTTTGAACGTGTTATAACTCAAACACCAACATTAATGATATGTTTAGCTGATAATCAAAAAACGGTTATTCAAAAATTTATAGATGCTAAAACATCAATTTATTGTGGTTCTGTTGATAATAATGATAATAACAATAACAATGATAATGATGATTACAATGATAATTACAAAAAAAATGTATTAGATAATTTAACTTATTTATATCATAATAATCATATAATAAAAGAAATGACATATAATTGTAAAAAATTTGTTAATATTGATAATAATAAAATAAAAGTATTATTAAATGGATAATAAATCTAAGGATAATAAATTTAAGGATAATAAATCTAATTTAAATATTCATATAATTGTTCAAGCACGAACAGGTTCAACACGACTACCAAATAAAGTTATGAAGTATTTAGAAGATAAAATAGTTTTACAACATGTTGTTGATAGACTAAAAGAATCTAATTATGCTTCAAAAGTAATAATAGCAACAACAGTGAAAAAAGACGATAATGTAATTGCTGACTTTTGTATTAAAAATAATATTCATCTATTTCGAGGTAGTGAATTAAATGTATTAGAACGATATTATGAAACAGTGAAATATTATAAAACTGATATTATAATTCGTGTTACAAGTGATTGTCCATTGGTAGATGTAAGATATATAGATATGATGATTGAATATTATTTAAAGAATAAATTAAACTATTTAGGGCCTAAATATTTTGGTAATCATATGTTTCCAGATGGATTTAATGGTGAAGTATTTAATTTTAATGTATTAGAAGAAGCTTATAATAATTCTAATGATAATGAAAAGGAACATGTTACAACATATATTATCAATAAATATAAAAAAAAAGAGTTTGAATATCCGGTTTTATATAAAAAATATAAAAATATAAATTTTGAGAATCTTCATTTAAGTTTAGATACAGAAGAAGATTATGAATTATTAAAAAAAATATTTAAGAATGTTTATAAAAAAAAGAATAAATTTAAATTGGAAGATGTATTACAATATCTAAATAAAAATTAATATTGTTTATATTGTTTATTTAAAATAATATTTTTAATTTAAATAATATAATGTTAGATACTTTATTTAAAAATGTGGAATCTTTAATAAATGATAAAACAATACTTATTACGGGTGGTACAGGAACATTTGGTCATGAAATTACAAAAATTATTTTATCAAATTATAAACCAAAGAAACTAATTATTTTTTCCAGAGATGAGTTTAAACAATATAATATGAAACAAATATTTTCAGAAAAAAAATACAAAAATATAAGATTTTTTATTGGTGATGTTAGAGATTATGATCGTTTATTAACGTCATTTAAAGATGTTAATGTCATATTTCATGCTGCAGCAATGAAACAAGTAGATACTGTGGAATATAATCCATTTGAAGCCATTAAAACAAATATATATGGAACGGAAAATGTAATAAAAGCTGCTATTATGAATAAAGTCGAAAAAGTAATTGGTGTAAGCACTGATAAATGTGTGAGTCCAACAAATTTATATGGAGCAACAAAATTATGTTTAGAGAAGTTAATTATACATGGAAATATTATGGCAGGAGAGCAAAATACGATTTTCAGTGTTTTGCGATATGGAAATGTTATTAATAGCCGAGGTTCTGTTGTTCCATTATTTATGAAACAAAAAGATGAAGAATGTTTTACAATAACAGATCCAAATATGACTCGATTTACATTAACAATAAATCAAGCAATTAATTTTGTATTGAATAGTGCTTCAAAAATGATAGGTGGTGAAATATTCATACCGAAATTGCCAAGTTATGATATTTTACAATTAACAAGAGTTATTAATCCAGATATTGATGTTAAAATAATTGGAATTAGACCAGGAGAAAAAATACATGAATCGATGTTTTCAATAAATGATAGCCATAATATAATTGAAAAAGAACATTATTTTGTATTAATTCCTGAAATTAATATAAATCAAAATTATATTGAATATTATGGAGAAAAATTAAATAAATGTTATGATTATAATTCTGGAGAAAATGTTCGAATTGAAGATGAAGAATTGAAGAAATTAATTTTTGATTAAAATTGTATTTTTATTATTCATTACACCCTTGAAGATTTAAAACGGAACAAAATATATAACAACGGTTGAAACGAGAACTTCGTAAGTATTGTAGGGTGGTTGGAATAGACGAATACAATACCTGCAAAAGGTGTTCTTCGTGTAGGAACCTAATTGAGTTATACAGAAACCGTATTCGTAGGAAAAAGAAGGTTTTCCGTATTTGTATTTATATATTTATATATATAAATTTATAAGATTAATATAAAAAATCATAATATATTATATTTATATAATATATTATGATTTTTTCAGTAATAATAAGATGTAAAAATGAAGATCAATGGATTGGTCATTCTATACAAAGTGTTATTGATATTTTACCAATACATACAGAAATTATTATCATTGATAATAATTCCAATGATGATTCTAAAAATATTATTAATATGTTTATAAATGAAAAAACAAATGACATTACATTAAAATATTTTAATATAGATAATTATAGTCCTGGTAAAGCTATAAATTTAGGTGTTAAAAATTGTAGTTATGAAAATATTATGATATTATCAAGTCATTGTGTATTAACTAAAATAAATTTAAATAAAATAGAAAATTTATTACAAGAAAATGTAGCAATTTGGGGAAAACAAATACCAATATATAAAGGGAAAAAAATAAATAGAAAACGGTATATATGGAAAAATTTTGAAGATAAAGATAATATAAATTATTATTCGGACGGAGAAGATAGATATTTTTTACATAATGCATTATCTATTTATAAAAAATCAATATTGGAAAAATACATAAAGGATGAAAAATTAGTTGGGAAAGAAGATAGATATTGGGCAATTGATAGAATAAATGAGGGTCATAATATATATTATGATTCTGAATTAGAATGTAATCATTATTATACAAATAATGGAGCTACATGGAAATCAATATAAACATTTTTATTCAATTATTATATTTAATTTATTATATATTTAATAATAAATTTGTAAATATTATATATTTAATAATAAATTTGTAAATATTATATATTTAATAATAAATTTGTAAATATTATATATTTAATAATAAATTTGTAAATATTATATATTTTTTATGAATAAAAATATTATATGAATACAAATAAAAATTATAAAATATTAGCAATTACTTTAGCAAGGGGAGGTTCAAAAAGAGTACCAAGAAAAAATATAAAAGATTTATGTGGGAAACCTTTATTACAATATACAACTGATGAAGTAAAAAAATCTAAATATATAAATAAATATATTATTTCGACAGATGATGATGAAATAATATATTTTTGTAAAAAAGAAAACATTGATTATCATAAGAGACCGTCTATTTATGCACAAGATACGTCAACATCAGCATCTGCTATTCAAAATGTTTTAGATGATTATACTGATTATGATATAATAGTAGAAATAATGTGCACGAATCCATTAAAGAAAGTTAACCATATAGATGAATGTATAGAAAAATTAATAAATGGTGATTATGATAGTGTTGTATCAGTTGTAAGAATATGGGACAATCATCCATCAAGAGTAAAATTTATTAAAGATGATTTATTACACGATTTCTATCCAGAGATTCCTGAATCAAGAAGACAAGATTTAACTCCAGAAGCTTATGCAAGAAATGGAAGTATATATGCTTTTTGGAAAGAATCATTTGAAAAATATAAAAATAGACTTGGTGAAAAATGCAGTCCTTATATTATGCCAGAAGAAAATACAATTAATATAGATGAACCAATTGATTTTGAATTAGCTAAATTAACTATTCAAAAACAAAATAAAAGTATAAGTAATATTGACTATGAGTCAAAAATGGATGGTGGTTGCTCAAATGAATGGTAAAATGTCATAATTTATTATTTTCAATTTATATAACTTTATTTTTTAATTACATACCATCTTTCCCATTCATCATATTCATTAATATGTTTTGTAGGAATAATATTATTTTTTTCAAAATATTCATCACAATATAATCTAGCTCCTGGAAATTTTAATGAATAATATTCATCTAAATGAATAAATCCTCCTTTTTCTAAATTTTCATATACAAAAGGGAGACAAATTTCATAACTATTATATAAATCACAATCAATATTACTACAAAATATAGATGTATTCATAAATTTTTTTATTGTATCTTCGAATGAACCTTGAACAAAAATAATATTATCTAAATTTAAATATTCTGCTTTTTTTTTTAAACTTTCCAATGAAGTATTTGAAAAATCATTGGAAGATGAAACATTCATTGAATTATTTTTTTTATTATAAAAATCATTATATTTTTGAAGTTTTAAAACATCTTCATAATGTTTTTTTGATATTATATTTTTTTCAAACATTAATTTAAAATTTTCTAAATTATCTTTTTCATTATTTTCAAATTTTGATAAACCACAATAACTATCAAAAGCATATATTTTTTTATTTGAATTTAATTCCTTCAATAATAAAGCTGTTGAAAATAAACTTTTTCCTTGAAATACTCCAAATTCATGTATATCCCCTTCAATTTTATTATAATTGTTTTTAATAAACTCGTAATATTTAAACATTCTATTTTGTGGATTATTATAATTTTCAATACCTAATTTATTAAATTCCCAGTTTTTCATTTATATAATTAATATTATTATTTTATTAATTAATTATTAATTAATTATTAATTAATTTATTACATTCTTTAACAAAAATATCTATAGAATTAAAATTATAACCATAATAATATTCTTTCATAAAATCTTGAATATAATTTGGATTTTTTTCCAAAAAATTTATACTGTCTATTATATTTTGCGGTTCGTTTTTTTTAATTATTAATTTATAATTTTCTAAAAATCCTAATTGTCCATTATAACTTTCATAAATTATAATAGTCGATATATTTAATAATAATCCTCTTATGCAAACAGTTGATGGAGAACTAAATATATATTTTGCTTTTGATATATAAATATCCAACTCATCTCCTTCACACTGATTAACAATAATATTTTCATTTTCTAAATATTTATAATGTAAATATTTTTTTGGTTTTTCTTTAATTAATAATTTATAATTTTTTTTTTTACTAAAATTAATAATATATTCAATAAAATTATTATTAATTGGTTTCCATTTTTTTGTTATTGAAAAAACTGAAACAAATAATATAATATATTTTTTATCTTTCTCATCTTTATATTTTTTTAACTTATCAAAATAAGGTACTCCTATTTTTGATATTTTTGAATCATCTTTTATATATTTTTGTAAATATTTATATTGATATTTATCCCAGCAAAATATATGATCGTAACAAATTTTATAACTATTGCATATGCTTTCTAATTGTGTATTTTCTATATTAATTAGTTTATTTTTTTTATTGTATATTTTTATATTAAAATCTTTATTTCCTTCAATATTTCCAATTATCTTTAATTTCGGATTATTTTTTTTTATAATATTATAAATTAATTTATATCCATGTTTATTACCTTTTTCTAAACCATTAGAATCATCAATAATTACTAAATTGTATTTTATAGTATCATTAAATATGCGTTGATAAGAAGAACCATTATCCATTGACCCAATACATACACATTTATTATTATTAAGTTTTTCTATTATTTTTATTCTTGTATCACTTTCTTGATTAATAAATAATTTATCCCAAGAAAAAGCATCTAATGACATTTGGTGATTTAAATAATAAAATATTTTATTATATTTTGATAACTCTATTACAGCATCAATTATATTTTGAATTGATTTTGAATTATTAAAAATAAATAATAAATTATTTATCATATTTTAATAATATATTTTATTTAATAATATATTTTTATTTAATAATATATTTTTATTTAATAATATATTTTTATTTAATAATTTATTTTGTTTAAAATAAAATATTTAAATAATAAAATAAATTATAAATGACAAAAATTATTGCTGAAATTGGATGGAATCATATGGGAGATATAGAATTAGCAGAAAAGATGATTAGTGAAGCAAAAAAATCTGGGGCTGATTATGCAAAATTTCAAACTTGGTCAGTTAAAAATTTAAAATCTGGATCATGGGATAATGATGGAAGACGCCAAATTTACGAACAAGCAGAATTAACTCATACAAAACATTTAGAATTAATTAAAATATGTGAAAAATATGAAATAGATTTTTTAACATCTGTTTTTAATTCTGATGATGTTGAATTTGTTTCGACATTAATTAATAGTATAAAAATACCTAGTTCAGAGATGAATAATCAAGAATTAATTAAATCTATTATAAAATATTTTAAACCTAAAGAAAATCATCATATTTTTATTTCAACAGGAAGTAGTTTATTTTCTGAAATATTAAGTGTTATAAAAATGTTTCAAGAAAATAAGATGAATTTTACAATATTACACTGTGTTTCAAGTTATCCTTGTCCTTATGACAAATGTAATTTAGATAGAATAAATGAACTAAAAAAATATCATACAAGTATTGGTTATAGTGGTCATTGTCCTGGTATATTTGATTCTATAACAAGTCTAGAATACGATATAGATGTTGTTGAAAAACATTTTACAATTGACAATGATTTACCAGGAAGAGATAATAAATTTGCTATATTGCCGAATGAATTAAAATTTTTATGTGATTATAATAAAAATAGAAATGATTTAAAAAAATTTGTAAGTTTAGATTTTCAAGAATCAGAAAAAGACAATCGAGTAAATTATAGCGGAAGATGGTGTAAATAAATTCATATCTATAATATTTTTTTTATAAATAATATATTATTTATAAAAAAACTTTATTGATAAAAAATAATATAATTATATTAAATATATGAATAATGAAATAATAAAAAAATCAATAAATGAAGTATATAAAATAAAAAGTAATATAAATAAAGAAAATACAGAAAAATTAGAAAAATTATATTTAAAATATCCATCAATAATATTAAAAATCACTATTCAAAAATCACAAATATTTTTTTCAAGATTTACAAAAAAAAAAAAAAAAATTATTTTAATTAAAAATTTTTTTGAAAAAATAAATAAAAATATAAAAAAAGATGGAGTATTTTATTTTCATTATGAAAGATTTCCAACAAGTATTCCTATAGAAGAAATGATAAATTTACCATTATTTTGTTTTTCTATTAATTTAAATTGTTTAAAAAATAATGAAGAAAATAATTTGATATTATTACCAAACTATTTTATAATGAATAAAATAAATGATAATCTTGAACCAGATAATATACAATTTGAAAAAAAAAAATCAAAAGCAATTTGGAGATTTAAAGATTGTAATCCTATTAGACATAAAAAAAGAATAAAATTGATAAATACATTAAATAATGATTTTTTTGATATTAAAATGGTTGGAAATGATGATGCTGTTAATCCATTATATATTGGTGAAAAATATCGATTATCTATTAATGAAATGAGAAATTATAAATTTTTATTAGATTCCGATGGATGGGATGCTATATTTTGGAAACTTAATTCAAAATCTATAGTCGTAAGATTTAATAATCATTTAAAAACAATAACATTTATTGATAAATATTTAAAAGAAGATGTACATTATATTAATGGTGATAATAAAAAAAATTTAGAAAAATTCTTAAAAAATATTATTAACAATAAAGAAGATTGTAATAATATGATTAAAAAATCAAATGAATTAATAAAAATATTTACAGAAGACTTTATGATAGAATATTCTGTAAATCTTATTGAAAAATATTTTGAATTAGTGTAAAAATTATAATATTAATTAAATATTAATTAAATATATATTTTCCATAAGCTATTCCTCTTCCAGGATTGTAATCAAATTGATTATATTCTTGAATAATATTCGAATCTATTGATTCTTTCCATGCTTTATTGGGACCAATGTTCCAATGTTTTATATTATCTTCATTTCTTATTACATCATCTAATATAACCAATGTATTTTTATGAGCTAATTTATGACAATTAATTAAATCTTGCTTAGCAATATTATATTCATGTCCTCCATCAATATAAATTATATCAAATTTTATATCATTATTATTTTTGATATATTCAGGAACACTTTTAGTACTATCTCCAATAATTAATTTATGTCTATTTGGATATTTCATATCAATATATTCTTTTTTCCAACTTTAACATAATCATGTATTCCTATATCAAAACTTATTAAATTTATAGTGTCATTATTCAATAAAAATGTATCAGCTGAATGTCCAGTGTTAAATCCAATTTCCATTACATTTTTATTATTTTTATTTTTCATAAATGGATGGTTTTTAACAAGTTTTTTAAGATTTTCAGAAGCTTTTTTTTCATTGTGGCATCCACCTTCAGAAAACATTTTTCTTTTTTTTGATTTATAATTTAAATTATAATATTCATCAATATTTAAATTCATATATATAGTAATATAAGATTTAATTCAATTTAATAATTCAATTTAATAATTCAATTTAATAATTCAATTTAATAATTCAATTTAATAATTCAATTTAATAATTCAATTTAATAATTCAATTTAATAATTCAATTTAATAATTCAATTTAATAATTCAAATTAATAAATTTATTCATAGCATAATGAAATGCTTTATTTTGTCCTTCATATGTCATTCCTCCAATATGTGGTGTAATTAAAATATTATATTTTTCATCATTTGATAATTCAATTAATTTACTTTTTTTTATATCGTCAAATTCATTTGCTATTACATCTGTCCCATAACCTGCTAATTTTCCATTTTTTAAATATTTAATAATTTCTAATTCATCAACTAATTCTCCCCTTGATGTATTTATTAGAAAACTATTAGTTTTCATTTTAGTAATAAAATCTTCATTAACCATATTTCTTGTTTCATCCAATACATGAACATGAAGACTAATTACATCAGACTTTTCTAATAATTCTTCTAATCCTACTTGAAATATATCTTTATTTTCAATAGTTTGATAAGGGTCGTGAATAAAAACTTTCATGCCAAATATTTGTCCATAATTAGCCATCATTTTACCTAACCGTCCATATCCAATAACACCTAAATTTAAATCTTTAATTTGTCTTCCGATATATTTTTCATAATCCCATTCATATTTTTTAACACTATCAAATGAAGAATGTATTTTTCTTAATAATGATATCATTAATCCAAATGCTAATTCACTCGTTGATGATAATTGATTAATTAATTCATAATCTTTTGTTAATGAATAAATTTTAATATTATTTTCCCCACAATATATTTTATCAATATGATTCGTTCCTGTTGATGCTGTATTTATTGTTGAAATATTTGAATCTCTAAATACTTCTTCGTCTAATATAAAACCTTGTTTATTTGGGTTTGTAAAAAGAGCATTTATACTTTTATCATTTTTTAAAATATTAATTAATTCTGATTTAGAAATATAAGGTCGATAAATATAATCAAAAGTTTTCATTAATTCAAATGTATCTTTTAAATGTTCAATCGGTGTAATAACAAGTATTTTTAAATTCATTATATAATATAATATTATATAATATATTCTATAAAATGGTTGAAATAGAAATAAATTCTTTACATTTAGATAAAGATGATGAAATAATTACACATGCGAATACATATATATCAACATGTTTAGGAGTTACAAATAATAATTTAAATAAAAAAATATATTGAATATATGGAGAAAAAATAAAAATGTTATGATTATAATTCTGGAGAAAATGTTCGAATTAATTTTTTATTAGATTTTTATTTTTATTTCTGGTTTTATTCTAATTTTTTAATGATGATTACAATGATATTGATGTTGACAGTGATTCATAATTACCATTTAATGGTTTAATTTCTTCATAAATATAAGTTTTCGTATATTTTATTTTAAATTATAAATTATACATATAAATATAGTAGAAGATGCTTTTTCAATAACTATTGGTAAAAAAAATGTTTGTTTATCAATGTAAAAATATGCTAAAATACAACTTGTTAATGATAATATATTTAAACCGAGTTCACATAAAATATTTGCTTTTGATAAATCGTCAACTTTTTGTGTATTTATAGTATGAATAATTTGTGGAATATGTTTTATTGGATGTAATATTGATATAAATATATTCATAACTAATAAAATATTTGATACATCCATTATTATATATTTTATATATTTTATATAAAATATATTTTATATATTAAAATTAATTTATTATTATAATAAAATATTTGAAATTTGTAATGTGTAATTATCGAATTGTTCTTCATCATCATAAACAGCATCCATACAATATAATGATATAATAGGTATTCCACCTAATTCAGTTAATCGTCTATTTAGATTTTTACCAGAATTACAAAACATTGAATAATTGGAATCACCTAATGCACAAACTGAAAATTTTAATGAAGTAAATGTATTTTTTGATATACTTCTATTTTTTATTTTCCTCCAAAATAAAGAAGCATTTTCAGGGAAATCTCCATTTCCTGTAGTTGAACAAATAAAAAATACATAATCATATGTATTTAATTCTTCCATTTTATCTACATAT
>Ga0209264_1001691_pt1 | contig 11831 bp, 12 predicted proteins | sample SaaInlV_DNA_150m_FD_184687 | JGI IMG/M metagenome (GOLD analysis project Ga0209264, IMG submission 184687) | Marine microbial communities from expanding oxygen minimum zones in the Saanich Inlet - SI075_LV_DNA_150m (SPAdes) (version 2) | ecosystem: Environmental > Aquatic > Marine > Unclassified... | reverse complement strand
TTTTTAATATTTGAATATCTAAAAATTAATTTTCTGTTTTCAACACAAATTTCATAAAAATGGTTTCTTTTTTTTTGAGAAACCTTTTTTATGAAATTTGTTAATATTTGAATATCTAAAAATTAATTTTCTGTTTTCAACACAAATTTCATAAAATTTATTAACATTTAAATAACCAAAAATTAATTTTCTATTTTCAACGCAAATTTCATAAAAATGATTTCTTATAAAATTTGTTTATATTTTAATAACTAAAAATTAATTTTCTATTTTCAACACAAATTTCATAAAAAATAAAGAACCTTTTTTATGAAATTTGTTTATATTTAAATATCTAAAAATTAATTTTCTATTTTCAACACAAATTTCATAAAAATGGTTTCTTTTTTTTTAAGAAACCATTTTTATGAAATTTGTTAATATTTTAATATCTAAAAATTATTTTTCTATTTTCAACACAAATTTCATAAAAAATCAAGAACCTTTTTTATGAAATTTGTTTATATTTTAATAACTAAAAATTATTTTTCTATTTTTTAATATTTTAATAACTAAAAATTATTTTTCTATTTGTTAATATTTAAATAACTAAAAATTAATTTTCTATTTTCAACACAAATTTCATAAAAATGGTTTCTTTTTTTTATGAAATTTGTTAATATTTGAATATCTAAAAATTAATTTTCTATTTTCAACACAAATTTCATAAAAATGGTTTCTTTTTTTTTGGGAAACCTTTTTTATGAAATTTATTAATATTTAAATATCTAAAAATTAATTTTCTGTTTTCAACACAAATTTCATAAAAATGGTTTCTTTTTTTTAGAGAAACCTTTTTTATGAAATTTGTTTATATTTTAATAACTGAAAATTATTTTTCTATTTTCAACACAAATTTCATAAAAATGGTTTCTTTTTTTTGGGAAACCATTTTTATAAAATTTATTAATATTTTAACAATTAAAAATATTAATAAAATTTATAAAAAAAATTTTTAATTTTTAATATTATTAAACATATCATTTAAATATTCAACATTTTTCTCTAATGAATATTTTTCTTTCATTATTTTATATCCATTATCAGATATTTTTTTTAATAATTCAATATCATTATAATATTTTTCAAATTTTTCTGGAAATGTATTATCTAAATATTCTACTATAATATGTTCTCTATCAATTAATTCCATACCTTCAACCGCTACTTTTGTTGAAATACAAGGTATTTTTAAATTTAAACTCTGTAAAATTTTACCTTTTATACCACCACCATATCTTAATGGAACTATATTTAATCTACATTTCATTATAATATCATTTAATTTTTCATCTGGAACATAACCGTGAAATACTATTGTTGGATTTTTTTTATATTCTATTTTTAAATTTGTTAAACCAAATCCAATAATATGTAATTTAATATTTCCTAATCTTTCCACTATAAATCCCCATTGATTTTTTAAAAAATATCGTAAAGCATCTACATTTGCATTATAACCACTCCCTATAAAATATATATCCTTTGTATCCTCTATTTTTCTATCATAATCACTTTCCATTTCATAGCATATTGGAGAGTAATATATTTTCTCTAAATTTTCTTCATTCTTTAAATATTCATATTCATACTTACTAACAATTAATGACATATCACAATTATTTATATATTTTAATTCATCTTCTCCTTTAGGATTATTCGCAATATTCATACCCAAATTTAATTGTTTTTTATTTTTCAATAAATAAATATCATGTGTTATAAAAATTATTTTTGTTCTACTACAATATTTTTTTATATCTTCAAATAAATAATTCATTGAAAATACTCTTGAAATAAATATATATTCATACACATTATTATTATTAATAATATTTTTCATTTTTAAATTCTTATCAAATACATAAACACCCATTTCTTGTAAAATTTTATTATATTTTCCATCACTTAATATATTATAAAAATGAATATTAAAACCCATATTTAATAATGTCTTCATTAAATAATATATATATCTTGAACCACAATCTTTATCAGGTGTAAATTTACAATACTCAACTATTAATATAGTTTTTCTATTTGATAAATTTAAATAATACTTTTCATCACATAATTTTAATGATACTAATCCATTTTTATTATACATTTTATATATCTCATTTATTTTCTCATTATCCATAACAAATGGATATTCATTCTTATATTTTATATTAATATTTTTTTTATATTCCTTATCATAACTTTCAATTCTTACAAATGAACTGACCTTTATTTCTTTTAATTTAATACAAATACTAATTATTTCTTCCATATAATTTTTTATATCTAATCCACATAATACATTCTCTTTATTTTTAATCATAAAAAATGTTAAATATGGAATCATTGTTCCTTGATTATACAAACACCAAAAATTATTATTTATATCTTCTAATTTTAATATTTTTTCATTAACATAATTATAATCATCTTCATTTATAATTCCACCATAGTATTCTAATATATCATTACATACAATTAATGGAGACATAACATAACAATAACTTTTCTCTAATTGTATTTCTAACTCTTTTATTTTTTCTACATCCAAATCAAAATCTCCATTAATAAATAAATAATTTCTATCCTCTTTAAATTCTAAATTATCTATATTATCATACACTTCAAACTTATTATATATTTCTTCATCTAATATACCTGATATTAATATTATATCAACAGTTTCCACCACTTTATTTTTTTTAAATTTATTATTAATTATATTCAAATAATTATTATTGTTCCAAATATTATAATAACAAAAACATTCATTATTATAATTTATGGAACAGTAATTATTTTCTTTTTCAGGAATATAAACATTTTTTATTTTCATTTTTAATATAACTCTTTCTAAAAATTTTGAAAAAAAATATATATCATTATTACTATTTCTCACATTTTTAAATTTAATTTTTTTTAATATATTTTTTATTATTTCTGTTTTTATTAATACCATATACCTATTATTTATAATGTTATAATTCAAATACTCTTCATCTATATTTTTTATAAAAAATAAATTTTCATCAATTATCAAATTATTTTTACTATCTATTTTATTCCAAATATTTTCATCTAATAAACAATATTTACTTAAATCAACTTTAATAATATTAATATTCTCTGAAATTTCATTACACATACTTTTAATAATATCATAATTCTTATTATTACATATCACAGTATGAGACCAATCTTTAAAATTTTTTATTACTAAATATAATAATATTTTAAAATGTGGTTTTTCATCAAAGTATAGAAAAATAATATTATTAATTGAATTATTTACTTCTAATTTTTCTATATTTTTATTTAATAAATTATAATAATATTCTAAATTTTTATTTTTATTAAATTCTTCTTTTATATTATCTGTTTCAATGTCATATATATTTTCAAAATCTTCTAAATTCATAAATATTTATTAAAAAATATTATTTATATTATTAAATAATGAATAATTTATTATTTAACTTTACAAACAATAAGAAATTATTAATCAGTATAATAATATTAGTTAATAATCCAGAAATATTAAAATTACAACTTGAAAAACTATCTTCTTATAATAATATTGAAATCATTTTAACATTAAAAAATAATAAAATTTTAGAAACTATTAATAATTTTAATTTTAAATATACAATTGGAAATACTTTTAATCACGGTTTTAAAAAATCATCTGGTGATATACTTTTATTTTTATATGATAATATAATAATTGATGAAGATATAATAACTTATATTTACAGTAATTTTAAATATAATCAATCATATATATATAAAATAAATAATACTGAAATATTTTTAATATCCAGAAATTATTTTAAATTATTAAATAAATTTAATGATGAATATAATTATAGATTTACTTTTGATTATCAAGATTTTTTATTAAAAATTAAACATTGTAATAATCTACACAAAATATATATTGATAATAATTTTACTGAAATATCTGTAAAAAATAAATATACAAATATTATTAATTATAATGAAGATAATGTTAAAAAATTAGCAATTAAAGAACTTTATTTAATGAATGTTTCACTTATTAATTATTATAAAAATAATTTTAGAAATAAAATAATTTATTTTATTATTGATAAAACATTTAATAAATCAAAATTATTTCAATTAAAAAATAATATTAAAGAAAATAATTATTATGTTATTTTTATAGTTGATAAAGAGAATAAATATTTAAGAAATATTAAATATTTAAAAAATGTTAGTGTTATATTAATTAATTTATTTGATAATTTTGAAGAAAATATTATTAAATGGTTTGGGGGTTATATATTTAAATTTAATGATGATTATGAATATAAATATTTATTTTTTAATATAACAAATACTGATAAGAAATATAACTTTTATATGAAAAATATTGAAAAATATAAAAATGTTTTAATTCAAAATAATAATATTGAAACTAAAAATGTAAAATTAAAAACAATTAATTCTTTTAATTCTTCTAATATTATTGATTATTTAGTAATTGATAAAAATAATATATTTATATTGGATGATTTAACAATATCTATTTTAATTCAATCATATAATAATCATAAGGATATAATTGATAATTTTATTTCAAATAATAAATACTATATATTAATTAATGAATATTTTATGAATGAAAAATTAATTATTACTGGATGTGGAATTGAAAATTATGAATTTACTAAACTTTTATTTAAAAATTCGTTAAAAACAGTTTTATTAAATACTAGAAATATTAGATATTTATTAGATAATAATATTAATAATTATGAATATTTTCCTTCTTATGGATATAGTTTAATAAATAATATTAAACCTATAGAAAATAATGATAAAGTAATAGATGTTTTATGGTATGGTAATATTGGCAATAGTTCATTTTCATCATATAGAAGAAAGATTATTAAAATGTTAGATTTTCATTGTAAAAAAAATAATATTTGTTTTAAACAATATGATAATTTATATGATAAAAAAGATATTATTTTATCAAAAACAAAAATAGTTATTCATATTCCACAAAAAAAAGATTATCATATTCTTTCTTGGGCTAAAATTGTTGAACTAATGGCTAAAAAAGTTTTTTTTATTATTGAAGAAAATGAAGAAATATTTATTAAAAATTTAGAAAATATTATTAGTATTAGTAAAAGAAATAATTTTAATGAATTATTAAATAAAATAATTTATTATTTAAAAAATGAAAATAAAAGAAATGAATATATTGAAAAATCATTTTATTTTATGAAAAATAACTATAATATGGATAATTATATTAATTATAGTTTTTAAAATTAATCTTCTGTTGATGTGACACTGATAGTTACAGTTTGGACGTCAATTACTTCAATTCCACTTGGATCAGTGCTTGACACAAGAGTTGTTAATGTTGATGTTACAGTTTCACTATTTTCAGTTTCTTCTTTTAAAAAAATTGTATTATCTTCAGTAGTTGCTTTTGTTTGACTTGACATATATAATAATATTATATAATTTTTTCAACAAATAACAATAATATCACCATTTCTATCTGTTATTGAAAATTCATCTATAAATTGATTATTAATAATAGCATCACATAAAGCAGTATAATCATTTGTTAATAAAGAATCTAAAATAAGTGGTCTTATAGTATTTAAAAATGTAGTAATTGTTTCCCCTCTTCTATTAATTCTGTTTTTAATTGGTTCAGGAACAATTTCACTAAAGCAAGGTGGTGACCATTCAAATTCTGTTTTACATCTTTTTTTAGCTAAACATTCATCAACTTTTTCACATAAATTTTCTTCTACACAACATTTAATTAATTCACAATTGGGGTTAAATAAAGCTCCAAATTTTTCATTTTCACAACTTGGAATATTTTCATTATTATTATCACAATTACACGACATATAATATATATATTATTATAAAATATATTATATTATAATTAAAAATTAGATAACCAAAGGAAAACTTGGTTCGGTTGCAATTCCACAAACACCATTATCATTTATATTATCACTGCGAAGAATACGAAAGTATCCATTTTCACCCCAAGATGTATCCCAAGAATTCATTACTTTCCAATATTTAATTCCATCTATTGTTTCACCATAACCAGTTAATAATACTGCATGATTTAAATCTTCTGGAGGACACTTATTAATATCAGTAATTACACCACTTGAATAATGTTGAAAGTAATTATTTACAGCAATAGCAACACTAATTGGTTGTTCTGTTATAGCCTTTTTCAATTCTTGTTGATTTCCTTCCATAACATCATAACAACTTTCAACATTAACCACTCCATTACAAGAATTACAACTTCCAGCTTTACCAGTTTTTCCGGATGTATAAGTATAATCATCATCTAAACATAAAGCATTATCCATAGCATACATAAATACCCAATCATATAATCCTCCATTACATCCACTATTTAATTTACTACAATCAACAACTTGTTGTTTTGATAAAACAATTCTATCATCATATTTTATTTGATAAGCTCCTTCAATAGCTTCAACTGCTGAAAAAGCATAACAACTACCACAAGACATTTGATTATTTACTTGATATAAATTAGACCAATCTACATTAAATGGTAAATTATCATAATCTTTATTTGTTTTATAATCACCACATTGTTTTAATTTTAATTTTTTATTAAAACTTCCAGTATATTGTTTTTTAAATTCATCAAAATTTATATCAGTAAATCCACTTAAACCCATTTCAAAAGTATTATTTTCACTATTATGTTTTACAATCATTTCTAAATTATTTTTAAAAATTTCAAATCTATTTGACATTATTTCAAATGTATTATATTTTTTATCATACTTTTCAATAAATTTTTCAAATAAATTCCATTTTAATCTATCATTCTTTAAAACTACATTTAAATAATCATTTGATACAAAAGCATTAACTGAGATAGTAATAAGAGTAGTAAAAATTGTAATTAATTTATACATTTAATTATAAAATATATAATTATTTTTAATAAAAATAAATAAAAAATTGAAAGAATTATATTATAAGTAATTTAATAATTTAATTATGTCATATGAATTTCTATTTACTGAAACAAAAGACATTATTAATTTAAATATGAATAACTGGTTGAAAGATGAAAGTGATAATTTTATTGATATTAAGAATGGTGGATTAATTGATTTAGATAGTAAAAAGCGATATTTAATTATTTCTAAAAATTTAAATGATTATTATAAAGTATTTATAGGTCAAATTTATTATTATAAAATAAGATACATACAATACAATATTAAATTGAGTGATGATATTTATATGAAAAATTATTTAACTGCTAATTATGATAATATTAATAATAAAATTATTGGTGATTTAAAAATCACTAAAAAAGGAATAATAGTTTTAAATCCGGATGAAGATTATAGTATATATTTAATTAAAAATTGAAATTTTAATATTTTAATATTTTAATAATATTAAATAATAATGTGTTCAATAAATTTAATAAACAAAATATTTAAAACTGATAATTTTAATGAAATATATGAATGTTTTAAAAATAAAAAAGAATATTCTTTTATTCCCCTCATATTTTAACATATAACCACACATAATAATATATAAAAATATATTATTGTATATAGTTTTGTATAATGCAGTTTGAGGTTCTGCAATTAGGCTTTCATACCTAATTTAGTTCATTAATACATTTTAATAATATATTTCTTGAACCATTCATATCCCTATCTATTTTATATCCACAAGAACATTTTTTTATTCTTTCCACTGTATATTCTTTACTTTTTACACCACACTTGGTACATACTTGTGATGTGTAAGCTTCATTTACATCATATATTACAGTTTTGTATCTCTCTCCTAATGCTTTTAGATACTCCTTAAACTTGTAATGTTTTTGCATTGATAAAACAAATTTTACTTTTTTACTCATTCTTATTTGTTTATTTAATTTTTTTATTTTCTCTTTTCCTTCTTCCTTTGATAACTTTTTTATTTTTTCTGTTTCTATTTTTATTTTATTTTTACTTATCATTGGTTTTGTTTCAAAAACTGGAAGTAAAATATTTTTATAATTTTCACATAAATATTTTGAACTTTTTTTATGAACTTCATTTACATATCCTTTTATTTTATTAAAACATCTTGCTATTTTCTTTTTTAATGACTTTTTTTTCTTTTTGTATTTTTTATTTTTTATTTTTTTTTGATATTGTTTTATTAAGTTTTGTATTCCTAATATTTTTATTCTCATATCTTTTCCTAAATTACCTATCTCATTTACTGAATAAAATGAAGCAAATATTTTTTCTCCTTCATCAATAGCTACTACTTCTTTTCTATTTTTAATTTCTATTTTATTTTTTTCTACTAAAATATATAAATAATAATCATTGAGTGTTTTATCATATAATAATTTACATTCTTGATTTATTGAATATTTTTTAATTATATTTTTAAAATTTTTACATTTTAATTCTTTTAAAGCATTAGAGAATATACCTTTAGAACTTATATTTCTATTATTAACTATAATAGTTTGTTTTTTACTGATGTTTTTATAAGTTAATTCAAAAGGATTATTATTATTATTATATGAAGTAGTCCTTGCACTTTTAAGATTAGAACAAAATGTTTTTATTTCACCTTTTAATGTTTCATCTGGAGCTGGTTTTTTTATATTATTTCTTCTTTCTTTAGGAGGATTTTTAACTTTTTCTATTTTAATTTTTTTCATTCTTGGTTTAGAAATTTTATTAATAATAGTTGAATTTTTATTATTTTTAATTATTTTTTTATATTCTTCCATTCTTTTTTTATATTTTTCTTTTTCAATTTCTTTTAATTGATTTATTTTTTCTTTATTTTGTTCATTTTCCAAATCATATTTTGTTTTATTTTCTTTTAATCTTTTAATTATTAAGTCTTTATTTTGTTTCATATTATGTGTATTATCTCTATATACAATATCATATATAGCATCTTTTAATATCATCCAATTATCAGTCATATCTTTATAATCTTTCCAAATATCAACACATAAATTATAAATTATATAACATTCTTTAAAATAATTTTTTAAAATAGTATGTTGGTTTTTAGAAAAATTAATTTTATATTTATAAGTTGTAAAAAATGTATCATTTATTTCATTTTGATTATTTAAATTAAATAAATGCTTACTTTTATTTTTTTTTAAATCAAATAAAATATTTTTATATTTAGGTTCAATATCTTTTTTTTTATATTCTTCAGGATAAGGAATATATTTTTGTAATTTAACGCATTTATTAAACCAATTGGAATCCATTTATAATAAAAATAAAAAATAGTTTTTAATTGTTTTTATATAATAATATATAAAAATAAATTAAAAAAAAAAGAAGTAAAAGAACATTAATAAATGTAAAATAAAAATATAACAAAAATATTTTTATATATTGTAATATATTTTTATACAAAATACATATTATAATTTTTTATGTTTTATTATATAAAATTATACATTTAAACTATACCGTCTATATTTACACTTTTTGAAGGAATATATTTTAATACAAAATTTTTTATTGAACCATTCTGTATTATATGCTCGGTTCCTTCTGCTTCTTTCACATTTTTTATTTTTTTATAATCTATACCTTTTTTTTGATTTGGTAATCTAAACCATTTTCCAGTGTTTTTTACTCCTAAATGACCCGTATCTATACAATCAATATTTTTTTCATATTTTCTTTTGAATTTTTCCCAAAATATTTTTAAATTTAATGAATTTGCATTTAATTTAGGTATTGTTAAATGATATGATTTTTTTTCTATACTTTTAAAATTTTCTGTATATTTCATATCTTTTTTATCTATTAATATATCATATTCCTCTTTTAAATATTTCAATAAATAATTTTTAAAATATTCAAATTCATCACATCCATCTAAATCTATATTGAATATTAATAAATCTTTTTCATATATTTTCTCGTGATATGATTTATCTTTCTTTAATTCTTTTTTTATTTCATCTATATTACCTGTAAATTTTTCAGCATTTTTTAATGTATATTTTGTATAATCAGATACTTCATATATTTCATATTCATCCATTGGGTATATATAAATATACTATAATAAAAAAATTATTTTTAAACACAAATTATTTTAATATTTAAATAATATTTTATAAATATTATTAATAATGAGTAATCGAAAGATTAAACCTAATAAAAAAACTTATTATAATCAAGAAAGAAATGATTTTATAAAACAATTTAACATTTTATTAGAACTTAATGATGATAAAAATTTTATTAATTATGATTTTTTAATTAATAATAATAATATTAAACTTTTTATTGAACAAAATGAAAATAATATTAAAAAATATTATAAATATGGAAAATGGGGATATTTTAGAACTAATAGTAAAAAAGATATTTCTTCTTTAATTAAACAAATTTATAAAGAACATAATTATAATATTTTCTCCAAAATTAAAAATGTAAAACATAATGATACTATAAAAAGAACCACTTTTTTATATTTTTTTAAAGATATAGATGTTGTTAATTTTAGTGATTAAAATATTAACTATTAATAAAAATTATTTATTTTATAACAAAATTTTAATAATATATATATTTTTAAAAAATTTATAATAAAATTATTTCTATTCCTTTCTCCTCTAATGCTTTTAACATTCTATCAGTTAATATCACTATTGTTTTTTTTAATATTTTTATATCATATTCATAACCAAATTTATCTTTAAATTTTTCACTATTTTTTTGTTTTTTACATTTACAAAAATTTAAATCATTATCTTTTAGTAATTTTATTTTATTTATATATTTTTTATCTATTGTTAATGTCCAATTATTAAATATCATATCATCTAAATAATCACAATTATTTACATTTTCAATAAAATTTTCTTCTGTTTGATAATCTAAAAAATTTTTTATATATTCTAAAACACAATTAAAACTTTTTTCTTTATTTTTAAAAAATTTTGTTTCCATATCACATATATCTACCATATACCTTTTTTTATTTGTATAACGTATATGATAATAATTTATATCACCATTTTCACCTGTTGAAAATATTAATTTTAATACTTCTTCACCTTTTTTATATATTTCATTATCACTTTCACTATTACTTTCACTTTCACTTTCTTCATCCAAATCATATTTACCATAATTTTCATGACCTGGCATAAATTTAGTCATAATATTATATTCTTCTAATTCATCTTCATATGGTTCTATTTCCTCGCAAGTTGGACATTCTATTTTATTTATATTTCCACAATATAATCTAAAACATCTTGTATGACACATATGACCACAAGACAATTTATATCTGTCCCAATTTTTATTTCCTTCATCTTTTTTACACACTTGACACAATTCTTTTTTATTATGCATCGTTTTCACATATGTAAATAATTCAAAAGGATCATTATATTCTTTATTTGAATCAAATTCTATTTCCATTTATAATTATTTATATTTATTTTTATAATTTATTTTATTAATAATTTTATAAAAACAGATTTGATAATATTCGTAATATCATTCTTTATTGGAAACCTATTGATGACGAAGATTAATCAAGATAAAAATAAACGAGAATTAAGAACTCTCATTAAAAATATTTTTATAAAAAAATTTACCATACATTCCAAATCTGTTAATATTACAGTTAATAATAAATCTATTGGAACTAAACAACTATTTTTTTATAAAGATGGTGATGTTATACATTTTAGCAATTAAAAA
>Ga0209264_1001676_pt1 | contig 11925 bp, 9 predicted proteins | sample SaaInlV_DNA_150m_FD_184687 | JGI IMG/M metagenome (GOLD analysis project Ga0209264, IMG submission 184687) | Marine microbial communities from expanding oxygen minimum zones in the Saanich Inlet - SI075_LV_DNA_150m (SPAdes) (version 2) | ecosystem: Environmental > Aquatic > Marine > Unclassified ... | reverse complement strand
ATCTGCTAAATTATGTAAGATAAACTGGTGCGCTATCTCCACCATGCCATAATCCCTACTATTGATCCAAATATTAATATCACCCAATGTTCTTAAAGTGTTTTTTGAATCAAATCCGCTTAATGTGATTACTGTTGTACCATTTTTTTTTGCAGCTTTAACCGCATTAGTCATATTTTTTGATTGACCAGAACTACTAATTACTATTAATAGGTCTTCTTTTTTTAAAGTGATGTTTAATATTTTTGAAAATGCATTTTCATATCCATAATCATTTGACATGCAGGTTAAAGTCGAAGGGTCGTGCAGAGTATGCGCACTAATCTTTCCCACATTCATAAAATCTATCACTGCATGGCTTGCAATTGCTGCACTTCCACCGTTGCCTATTATATATAAACTCCTCTTTTTCTTTTGAACGCCTACAAGAAGTTTGTAAATTTCAGTTAGACCATCTTCTAATAAAAACCCTATATTTTCTGTATTAGTAATTTCTATACTTTCTACCGTGTTTTTAAACTGGTCAAGACGCTTTTCGAGTAAGTATTCCATTTTTTATTCCCCATCTCCTAGATACTCAAACCAAACTTTTGTTGCCTGTTTGATAGTATCTGGTTCCCACACTGGTGCATCTTTCCAGTCATCTAGGTGTGTTAGCATCTCTACTACACCATCTTCAAAACTTACCTTAGTTTTCCAGTTTAGCACTTCGTGTATTCTAGTAGTATCTGCGTAAGTGCAGTCTGGTTCACCTGGTCGCTTAGGCACATAAGTAACTTCACCTTCTAGCAACTCAACCAACCTATTAACACTATAGTGGTTGTCACTTCCCACATTTAATGCAACACTTGTTGTTGTTGTTTCTGCTGCTCTTAGAAATGCCGCTGCCACATCTGTAACATAAGTAAAGTCTCTAGTTTGTGTGCCATCACCAACTACAGTATAAGGTTTATTATGAATCTTCTGTGAAAGGAAAACACCAAACACAGCGCCATAAGCACCGGTTGTTCTTGATCTTGGTCCATATACATTAAAAAGACGTAGTACAACAGACGGAATATTGTAAGTTTGTGACCAGTGCATTACCAACTCTTCACCCATATATTTTGTGAGCGCATATGGATATTGTGGCCTTATATCTGCAGTTTCTGCTGTTGGATAGCTGTCTGGAATGCCATAACTTGAGGATGATGCAGCATAAATAATCTTCTTAACCCCTGCAGTGCGAGACGCTTCTAATACATTAAAAGTTCCTGTTACATTACAGTCATAATACTCTTTAGGGCTTTCTATAGACGGAACTATGTCCGCCATGCCTGCTAGATGAAATACCCAGTCAATATTCTTAAATATCGGCTTTATATCCTCTGAATTCATTATATCCAACTCATGAAACTTGAAATTTTTATTATCTAATAGGTGCTTTATGTTGGCCAATCTACCATTCGATAAATTATCTATAATGACTACATGAAACCCTGACTCTATTAACAAATCAGACAAGTGGCTACCTATAAATCCAGCTCCACCAGTTATTAACACCTGCTTAGAATTCATTAAATTTCCTTAAATTTCATTTAAAAACTCCAGAATACTACTAGCTAATTTATTACTGCGTACCACTATTAAACCATTCTTCTGAAAGCTACCATCAAGATTAAATAAAGCACCATTATACTGAAGTATAGTGCCCCCCATCTCTTTAAGGATGAGCATTGGTGCTGCAACATCCCAATCTCTTATAACTACGTCTTTAATGAAAATATCGGCAGTACCATCGGCTACACGACAAATTTTTAAAGATATACTCCCACTTTCAACATAATTGGTGCAAGACATACCCTTCATAATGTTAATTGCTACACCTCTTGGCTCAGGATAATTATCAATTAACGTTCTTCTATCGTTAGATTTATCAACAACTGTTAGTTTTTTTTCATTACAGTAAGCTCCCATTCCTGCTTGCGCCGTATATAGAAGATCAAGATCAGGTGCAAAAATAACTGACATTATGGGTTTCCCGTTCTCAACAAGGGCGACCTGCACAACCCATCCTGGAAACCCTTCAACTAGGCTTCGTGTACCATCTATAGGGTCAATCAGCCAATATATACTTGGTCTTTTATCTGTATGAGAGTCAGGATTTTCCTCACTAATAATTGGTACAGAATATAATTTGCTAAGGCCATCCTGTAGCATATTATGTGCAAATTGATCTGCAACAGTCTTTAACTGCTCACCTTGCCATTCACCCCCATTTGCATCTATATCCCTTCTACTACTTATAATATGTCCAGTAGAAACAACTAATTTAACTAATTTTTCAAACATTTGATTTTATCTTTTGTATTTAAATCTACTTATTAATTCCAGTTCTTGTTTACGCAATTTCTTGTCACATGCCGATCCATCTATTGGCTCAAGCTTTGCAATCCAATTTCGGTACGGAGTAACTTTTACTTCTGTATGTAAAAAAATATTAAAATCAGACAAGGGTATTTTTTTTTCTCTCCATAATGGCTCAACTTCAAGATATTCAGGGAGATTAGCATAAATAACATCGCGCGAACTCACGAATAAAGATTGGGCAATATTGGTTGGTTCAGCCAAAAGCATTAGGAATTTTTTCCAACTTATATGTTCTGGTGGAAGGGCATCCCATATAGGAGCCTTCATCACATCGTGTCTCTCAATCCAAATCTGTAACGCACGAGCCAAATCTAAATTTGTTGCAATTTGGACATCATGATTATAATCATCGACAACAATTATTCCATTACCGTCTAAAAATCGAGAACGATAAAAATGTAGGCGCTTAGTATGGTCACCAGAACCAGTCATAACTGGGAAACGCACAATAGTAGCTTTTCTACCAAATTTACGAATCTTATGAACCGCACTCTCAGCTGATGCCTTTCCTGTGAGATACTTTTGTGTAATTTTCGGTAAATCTTCAGTGAAGATAGAGCCATTTTCAGGTATTTCAGTGGCAGCATGTTTAAATCCAAAAAATCGTGGCAACCATGTTGTAGAAATTAAAATATACTTTCTTATATTAATACACTCATTAGCAGCTAATACATCCGCACCATTGTATGCAATAAAGTCAAAAACAACATCAAAATTTTTCCCATGTAGTTTCTCAAGCAATTTAGATCTTTCGCCTAATATACTGGTCATAGGTGCATCACTATCGAGAACCCTACGAGATGCCACAACCACATCATGGCCAGAGTATGCCATGTATTCTGCTAATTTAAGACCAGTAAAGCGTGTACCTCCTAAAAATAAGACTTTCAAATTATTTAAGGTTGACTAGTTTTAGGAATTAAATCTTCTTCATTAAGTGGCTCATCTGCATCTATATCATGCAAAAGTATACGGCCAACAACATTATGCAATTCACCTGGATGCATTCCTGTGCCAGGTCTTGCTAAATATACATCGTCATATGTCATACAATGATCCGCTTTCATATTGTACTTTGTAATGATACTCTTTAGATAAGGCGTGCGATTTTCATATTCTCTTTTTGATGGCTCAACAAATCCATCCTGAGAAAGTGTTAAATAAACATCGTTAATATTAGAGACAAACGCATTCATATCATTAGGCTCTAAAGCAAACCCATGATCAGGGCCTTCTTGCTTCCTATCTAAAGTAATATGTTTTTCAAATACCGTCGCACCTAAAGCTACAGCAGTAGCACTAGTTACAACATCTTCTGTATGATCGGAAAACCCAACATTAAGATTATATCGTTTATTAAGAAATGGGATGTTATTGAGATGCACTTCAGTCGGTTTTGGAGGGTACATAGAGACACAATGAAATAGTGCAAATCCTTTCTTGTGTAACCTAAGAATACTAACTGCTTTATCAATATCTGCCAATGTTGCCATACCAAAAGAGGCTAGAATTGGTACATTAATAGTATTAATTAACGACTCCATTAATGGTAAATTTGTATGATCCATAGATGCAATCTTAACAATATCTATATCCAAATTACGAGCCCACTGTAGCCCATTTTCTCCATGGATAGTTACACAACAATCCATGCTTAATTCATGACATAAGTCGCATAGTTCCGGAAACCACTCTTTTGGTGTTTTTAAATACTTTTCAAAAACATCTTGAGCGCTAATATCCCCATATTTAACATCTAAACCATAATCCTTACTCCTTACTTTAGCACTTACAATTTCATTGGGCTCATAAATTTGGAACTTAGCACAATCACAACCAGCAGTAGCTGATTTTCTAACTAATTCACGAGCCGTCTCTATATTTCGATTATGATTAGTGCCAATTTCGCTAATTATATATGGCTTAAGATTTCTTCCTATAGCAGGACGACCATTTATTACTATCTGTGATGATTCTATCAAATTATTATCACTCATCTGTTGATCTCACATGTTTCATTGTTTAATATATTATTCATTATGTGTCTTAATTAATATTTAAAATAATTACTCCAAGATCTAAATAATGCCAAACTAGAGTGATAGTTTTGCAACTTATTAGTAGTAGTGTTATCGCTCAAATAATTATCAATTGGATTAATGCCAGCAGCAAGGCCAAGACAAAAAGTAGTTGAAATTCTAGGGTTTATCTCGAATGGCATTACACGTCCATCATCAGTAAGTATAAGTTGGATGTTATAACACCCTTTTGCTGGTAGCGCATCATGTATGGCAACACAAGCATTTATAATGGCACTGTTATCTTCTGTTTCAGCTCTTAATGTAATGCCTTTTTTAACCGCTACCCGAACTGGAACAACTGCTCTCAATGATGCACGAGAATCTGAACTCATCAAAACAGTATATTCCTGTCCTATGCACAACTCCTGCAAAACAGCTTCATCAGCTAAAATTCCGGTTAATATCAAATAGGCAGAAACCTGATCTGGTGTATTTAAAATATTAACATTGCGCGACCCTCTGCCATTACGTGGCTTGGCGATACATGGAAAAATAATCTCTTCACCGTTTAGAAAATCAGAAATAGTAATTGTTCTTGGTGAGTCAAGGCCAGCTTTTGTTATAGCATGCGCACTTTTTAACTTATCAAGCATAGTTTTTACATAATTAGTATCAGGCAACATTGAAGGGGTATTCAGTTTATTTATTTTTGTTAGCTCTTCATCAACACCTGGAATCACTAAATCGATCTTATATTTACTACACAAAGTGTTTATATTGTCGATAAAACCTGATGATACTGCATATGGTATTTCATGCCTAAACTCTTCGGGTATGAGTGGTGAAATTGCAGATAAATCAGCATCAGCAAAATGCATCTCATAATCGTCAGAAAGAATTCTAAAAATAGCCTCATTTCCAGCACCGCCACCACCAGTAAATAGTATATTTTTCAATGCGCAATTTCTCTTATTAACATAAATGCCTCAGCCGCCTCACATCCAACTGAAGCGCCTCTCCACCTTGCTAAATATTCTACATTTTTTAAGGATCGAGCATGTGGCCACTTTCTCATTTCTGCTTCATAACTTTTTAATGCTTTAATCTTTCTATCAATAGTAATACTCACATCTTCAAACAAATTTGGTTGAAATATGGCATTAGACCCTGTTGATTGCCACTCTGTGCTTGATACTACTTCAAATGCTAATATACGATTAACTGTGTGACCAGGTTGAGGACGACAGGCGGTAATTACTGCTTCATGAATAATTCTATGATCAATATTCAAGTCACCACTATGATGAGTAACTACCGTATGAGGCCGTAACCGATCTATCTCTTTTTCAATCTCTTTTATTACATCTAACAGATTAAGTGCATCCATTCTGTTATCAGGAAAATTTAATAGTTTAGTTGAAACAGCTCCAAGAACTTTTCTGGCATCTTCTGCTGATTTTTTTAATAGCAATAGTTCTTGATGATTTATATTGGTATTTCGAACTACATCACGTGAAGTTACACCTTCAGCCATAATCAAAATATGAACTGATTCACCTAAGTCTGACCATTTAGCGATAGTTGCACCACAACCAAGCACTTCATCATCTGGGTGAGCAACAATAACAAGAATTGTCATACTATTACTGCAATTATAAAAAATATTTTAATGATTATACTCATACTAAAACATCTTTTTGAAAAATACGCGATTCTTTATGTGAGATAGACTTAAGTTGCCTAAAACCCAAACTCTTAAATACCTTTATTGATGGCTGGTTATTCACTTTCACCTTGCCAATTAATGTAAATGACTCTTCACATTTTAAATAGTCAATTGCCATCGATAGAATCTTTTTACCCAAACCAAAGCTACGATACTGTCTTGCTAAAGAGTAGTCTATTGTATAACATGAGTCTGAACGATCAAAACGAACTTGACCTATTGCGCCGAATTCAGAACCTATCAGAATTAAGATACTATCATTGCTATTTAACTTTTTATTAAACCACTTTTTATGATTTTCCAGTTCTATAAATTCTTGACTGAAAGCATTTTCTCTAACTTCTAATTCATTTGCCCAATTCCAGTAGAGCATTAAGTCTGACTTTGTGGCTTTTCTAATAGTTAATGCCTCTATAGATGGTCCAGTCAATAGTAATTGGGCTACTATACCTGCACCTTTTCCATCAATTAGTTTTTGACAACTACAAGACTGTTCTATTAATTTTTTCGGATTTTTGATTATATCTAATAGGGCGCAATAAATCATCTGTTCATTTACCTGGTTCAAATTTCCAAGCCATTTTAAACAACCATCTTGATCAAGATCTTTAATTAATTCGATCTGATTATCAGAAACAGTAATAATAATACTGGGTAACCCTATAGCCATCCTCTCCCAAGTTGCACTACCACCAGCGCCCAAGGCAACATCAGCACTTGCCATTAATTCTGAAATATTATCCACTTGTACATGAAGTTTTACATTGGAATATTTTCTTATTTTTAACTCTAATTCAGTCCTATGAGGGTTACCAGATCCAATAACAACATCTACCAATAAATGCTTCAGTTTAGGTTGTAAAAGTACATTTATAGCTACAATTGTTAAGTTATCAGGATCTGTACCGCCAAAAAAAACAAAAACTCTCTCAATTGAATCGCCCCTCATTGCATGATTTTTTCTATTTTTAAAAAAATCTTTTCGTAACAATGTATATTTAATGCCTAGTAGTTTAATGGTATTTGGCGCCAACAAATCATCATAACGTTTTTCATTATGAATATAGTTTTGGTCTAGTAATAAATCACAGTCATGTCTACGGTTTGATAGGTCATCAATTACCATAATTTTTTTCGCATATGGCCTTAGCTTCTTTTCCCAATTATAATCTAGTGCATAATGATCAATTATTAACCAATCTAATATTCTTTCTTTAAATATTTGGATAGTTTCATCAGCGTCCGTCAATTGCTCCACACCGAGTAGCTGTTCATATTTAGATAGTTTCTGTTGTAAATGAGTTAAATTCAAATCAGGTAAACACTGTACTACAAACCCTTTGCTTTGGATTTGATGATTTAAATTACCCTTATGATTACGAACAACAAATTCTATGCTTACTCCCCTGTCATGCAACTCTTCAGCAAGAGTGAGGCAGCGCATAATATGGCCTGAGCCAATTTGAATAGACGCATCAGCTCTAAAGGCAACTCTCATTAATTTAATCTAAAAAAGCCACTATGACAAATTGGGGTTTCTAACAAGTCATCAATTTTCATGCCATCTTCAGCATCTTTAATAATTGAAAATATTGGATCTAACGCTTCAAAATAATTATCTATTATTTTTGGAGTGTGGTCAATACAGGCATAAACACTATTTGATGCAAGATAGCCTTTTTTTAACATCTCCTGCGTAATTAAAGTCTTATATACAAGATTGTTTTTTGATTTAAATGTATGACTACTAAGTGCTGGCAATCCATGTATATCAATATTTAATTCATATTTATCTGCTAATAATCTCCATTTGTTAGCTATATCATTCCCAATTTTAGTAATTTTCTCCCAAGATTTCTCTCTTTGCATTACTTCTAATGTTTTTAATGCTGCAGATGGTCCAATGCGCTCCGTCCAAAATGTAGAGCTAATAAAAGTTTTCTGCACTGCTTGCATGATATTCATATTACCAATACAGGCAGAAATTGCATAACCATTGCCTATTGCTTTAGCAAAAATTGCCAAATCAGGCTCGACATTATATTTTTTATGCAAACCACCAAAGGTTTCTCGAAAGCCAGATGTACACTCATCAAAAATTAGAATGATATTATTCTCAATAGCCAGATTTTTTACTTTTTTTAAATAACTGTCTTTTGGCCCTTCATTTCTTGAAACTTCCATCATGATAGCCGCAATTTCACCATGATTATTCTTTATAACTCCTTCTAATTCCTCAATATTATTATAATTAAAAGGCAATGTAGTGCCTGTTAATCCCCTGGGCACTCCATCTGGTTGCAAACCTGGAAGTAAATGCCCATCAAGACTTTTATCACTATCAAGATTAGTAGACAAATACCAGTCATGCCAGCCATGGTAACCGCAAATTGCAATTTTATCCTTACCTGTTGAAGCCCTAGCAATGCGGACAGCTATAGAATTTATTTCACCTCCTGATCTAGCAAAACGAACCATATCTGCCCAAGGGTGAATTTCAACTAATCTCTCTGCTAAATAAACTTCTTCTGGGCAGTTTAATGTTGACATATTCCCATCTTTCACAGTTTTTATTACAGCTTCATCAACTTCAGGATGTCCGTATCCTAATGTATTAGTGCCGATACCCATAATAGACATATCAATGTATTCTTTACCGTCCAAATCCCAAACTTTGCACCCTTTAGATTTACTAAAATAAGATGGCCATTTTTCAGGCAAGAACATCTCAGGCCTTTTAGAAAGCAACATATTGCCACCAGGAATAACATATTTAGCTCTCTTATAAAGCTTCTGTCCTGTACTTAGATCCGAACCTTCATTTCTAATCAGGTGCTGATTAGCAAAAAAAATTTCAGGTTGTGACTTTTTAAGTTGCAACACCTCTCTCCAAGTAAAGTTAATTTCTGGTAAAAAATACTCAAAAATAGATTTAATAACTTTGTAGTCTTCTGGCTCATCAACCGTCCAACGTTCGACTGAAAGATCTACATTATTAGCAACATTCTCAGTTGCAAATCTGCTTGACTCGCGTATATACGGGGTTACATGTTCACGCTCAGCTTTTGTTTCTGCCATTTCCCATGCAACTTTTAATGCAGAAAATGAAAACACCTCAACATCTAAGCCATCTGGAAAGGTTGCTGGACTTACATTAGACACATAATCAGAACTACTTGATTTATAAACTTCAATAATATTATCCACAATCTCTGCATCTACTAATGGGCAGTCGCCTGTTATTCTTACCACTACATCTGGATCATATTGTAATGCAGCTAAATAATAACGATCCAATACATTGTTTTCACTACCTTGAAACACGGTATAACCTAACATACTAACATGCTCAACTAAGGGCTGATTGCATGGGTCAATAGATGTTGCAAGTACAATTTTATCTATCAATGTAGACCTACTCAAACGAGAAAGTAATACTTCAATTATAGGTATACCATTACTAATCGGCAGCATTGCCTTATTTGGTAGGCGGGTTGACCCCATACGTGCTTGTACTACTGCAATAATACGCATAATATCAATTAAGATATTCTCTAAGTATAATTTGGGCTGCTCGTTTACCTGCACCGCCTTTATACATAGAAAAGTAATTTTTAATCATTTCTTCACGAGCACTTTTTTTCTTTTGCCATAATATCTCTATTTCATCAATAGGTTGTGAAAGAAAATCCCTAAGTTTTTGATGAAAATTTAAATCATTATCATCAAAAACAAACACTCCTTCCAGTATACTTGCATATGCATCATCGCTCAAAGGACTTTTATCTTTCCAATCAATAAATATAACTGGTTTTTCAGACATTACAACCCACCCCAATGTACTTGTTGCACAACTCGTAACTAAAACACTATGTCCATCAATCAAATACCTCATATCTATCTTATTAAAAAATAGCTCTATATTGTCAGCCAACTTAACATTGTTCAATACAGGATCAGGGTCAGCATAACGACGATTATCCTCTGGATATGTTTTATAGCGTACTTTATGAGGTAACTTACTTAATACCTCTGTAATACAACTTTGCTCATCCATAGCATTATGATAATCTGTTTTTGATGATATAGAAAAACCCATATGATATAAATTAGTTGAAATATATACAATTGGAGGCACAGATTTATCTACAGATTTTGCGTATTTCATTCTAATAAGGCGCATAGGCATCCCAACAATATAATGTTTAGCATTATCAAAATATGTGCCTTGTTCTACATCCACAACTTTTTGATTATAAGAAAACATGGCATCAGCTACACCATTATCAAACCCAACATGCAACATACTATGCGCTTTACTTATTTCCACAGTTACGCCATGTTGACTTGATATTAATGGAATGCTGTTTTTTCTACAAGCACACGCTAACGCAAATCCTTTTAAATTTCCTGGAGAATTTACAAGTACAGCTTTATTTATACCACTTTTTTTTCCTATAGCCTTCTCCCAACTATTTACAAATACTTTAAATTGATTTATTTCTTTTTCCAAATAACCTTTAAATAGCGACATGGTAATATCTACTGCAGATGGCTCTACCCAATCCCTAACTCTTTTACTTATGATTGGCGAAAGCATTTTATAAAAATCTATAATATTTTCACTTAAAAAGATATTTTCAGTATTTGATAAAGGTTCTGGTTTGATCTTTGAAATCCTAACACCATGTAATGCTAACGAGGATGCTATCTCTATATTTAATTCATTTTCATTCGGAATAAGAATTTCTTTTTTAAATATATAGCTAGGCATGCTATTCATCAATTTCATTGCCAAACGATAAACTATAGTTTCATATCCGGCTACCTTAAAGCGTCGCCAATAAGAAACTCCATAAGTAGTAAGGGTGCTCCATTTATCATTCTCTAACTTATAATCCACTTTAGTAAATGACGGATTGCCAAAAAGTAGCTGGTCCCATAAAGAGTTCATCATATTTCCAGACGGTCCAGTTTTTCCATATACATAGATAAACAACCTAGGTTCTGTAAAATCATTGGCATCCAGGCAAGCGGCTTTAAATATTACTCTTTGAAACTTGTATACAAATTGTGAAATTGCAAGTGCAAACTCTCGCTCAATACCAGGGATTCCTAGCACTATATCAAAAATATCCTCTGTTAGTTTTTGGATTGTTTTTTGAAATTCTTTAGTCTCTTTAACTGTCCACCTTTTTTCAATATTTTGTATATTTCTATTTTTACTAAATAACAATGCTGGCGCACTAGATTTTATTATTGCAGATTTAGATAATCCATTCTGATAAGCCCATTCAAGAGCTTTAGTGCTATCACAAAAAACTGTACTGTAATTCGAAAAATCAACCAAACTATCATCTTGTATCGTTTTAGACAACCTTATACTCTCCAATTAGATGGGTTTAGGTAAATAGGATCATTGATTGACAGATCAGAAAATTCTTCTGTATTAATATATATTGATGTAGCGCTAATAATTTCACGTAACTGGTTTAGAGTATTAACACCAACTACCACCTTATCGACTTCACTAATGCTCTGTACAAAACCAAGTGCAAGTTGTAGTGTACTCATATTTAGTTTGCTTGCTTTTACATGCAATGCCTCTAATGTATTCATAATAGGGTTAAACCAAGGTGAAATATTTTTTAATGGCATTAAAAGTAAACCTTGTAAAAAAACACTTCTTGCATGAATTTCTACTCCATATTTTTTTAACATGGAAAGCTGCCCACCTTCAAGAAGCCTTTGATCAAGTATATTGATAGG
>Ga0209264_1001661_pt1 | contig 12020 bp, 9 predicted proteins | sample SaaInlV_DNA_150m_FD_184687 | JGI IMG/M metagenome (GOLD analysis project Ga0209264, IMG submission 184687) | Marine microbial communities from expanding oxygen minimum zones in the Saanich Inlet - SI075_LV_DNA_150m (SPAdes) (version 2) | ecosystem: Environmental > Aquatic > Marine > Unclassified ... | reverse complement strand
TTTGGCAAGTGTATGTTAAGACCATATTACTCTTTAAGATGGAATGAAGATAATTTTGCAGAATTAATCGCTTCGCATGAAAGTTGCGCTCCTAAGTATACTGAATATACTCTTGGTAACAAACAGATTCCCAGGACATTTAGGTTTGGAGACGAACTTCGAAATGTAGATATGAATATTGTAGAGAAGTTTAAGATGTTAACAGATTTTAATCCTGCAGAATTTAAAGATACTGACGACAATGGTACAATGTGGCAGAATAACTCGTGTCTAAAGAGGATTGTCAAAGGTACTCTTGTAATTCCCAGAAAAGGTATCGATGGATCAACACTTGAAGACCATCCATACTCATCTGACGATAGATCTGGATTTATTAAGAAGGCTAATTGGCATGATGGAAGAAGACAATATCCTAAGCCAAAAGTCATCATAAGTGATATTGGAAGTGCAGTTCATCTTAGAGACAACTTGGAAAGTTTCGAGAAGGAAATGGGAATGAAAGTGTACTTCGTTCTTGACGAAAATGTGGCATGTTTTGACGCAAAAGTTTCTCCAGATAAGAACAGAATGATGAAAGCTTTAGTTGATTTTTATTCCAATCCTCCAAAGGCTATGACTATAATGTCTGCTAGTTTGACTTCAAAAGGAGTAAAGGAGAACCACTATTTCAAAGACTTTACTCTTATCGAGTCTCCTCCTGTTAAAGGTACTAATAGTTTTGCCCAACTTATGGTTGAAGGAAAGTCTGTAAATCCTTTTAACGGACTATCTATTGATGGGTTTAATGATTCAATCGAACAATGGAACTCTAATTGCTTGAGGTGTTTTACACCTCAAATGATATGGAAAATTCGAGAGGAGTTCAAGGAACAATTTAGTAATGTTGGAATTAAAGAGATCACGTCTACTGATTTATCCAATCCAATTCAGTTTTTAGATTTTGTTCACAAGCTAGTGAATGCTACTAAACAATTTACTGACTGTGATAAAGGTAATCTGATTAGATTCTTTCCCGATTGTAGTGTAGAACAACCAACAAAGGATGACAAGAAAATGATTATTGCAACTGGCAAATTCGACGAAGTTATCATGAAAGCTCTAGGTGAGACTGCTATCACTAGAGACAGAATTGATTATGAAGTTGAAAGAACGAAGGAAGAAATGACGAGTTATATAAAGGTATTAAAGAAGAACCTTGCAAATAGCTCAAGTAAACCTACTTCAACTAGAAATATGTCTATGCAAGACAAGTTATCTAGAACGGCTGATGCTATTGACAGTACCAAGCAAGAGATCCACGATATCGAACAACAGATCTTGATTGACGATTTCCCAATCATGTTGGAAACTTCTCTTGGAACAGTTACGCTAAGTCATGGATGGAGAAATCTATGGCTTGCTAATAAGCAAAAAGACGAGTTTGGAGATAAGCAGTTAGCTTTGGCTACTTGTGGTGTCAAAGGACTACATTTTCAAGGCGATGATAACAAAATCGTGTTTTGGGCCTCGCGAACATCATATCCTAATGGTATTCACGGAGAAGCATCAACTATTGATACAGTTACTAAAAATGTTGTTGTTGATATTTCACATATGTATGGTCTCAATGATCATACTATTAAATATGTTGTTATTGATGATCCTGACAAGATCCTTGGAATTGATACTCTCCTACAAGGTATAGCCAGAGCTTGTAGAAGTAAGGATAAAAATCCTATTGCAGTTGCAGATATTGACGAGCATACTCTTGGGTTATTCAAGTACAATGGTTCCTCTTCGTTGCAAAAACTAGATTCTTATCGACAAGAAGAAAAGTTTATTCCAGTAAAGGAACTGTTTTGTGTTTTGAATGCAAGAAAGCAAGCACTTGCGGAAGAGGTTAGACTTGTAAGAGATGTTGCAAAGAGAGCAAAGGAAGAACAAGAAGCTAAAATTGAAGCAATCGCAAAAGCAAAAGCAGCTAAAGAACTTGCTGTTAACCAGGCTAAGATTGCTTCAGCAAGAGCAGACAAAGATGCAGGATGGTCTACAGCACATGCAAAATCTGCTGGAGCAGCACCAAGAGAACAAGACAGAAAAACTAAAAATCCACCGCAATGCAGATTTGGTAATAGGTGTAACAATCACAAGTGTACATTTTCTCATGATGCAGTTGTACCAAGACCTTCTCAACCATGCCATTTCTTTTTTACTAGGAATGGGTGTAACAATGGAGGTCGGTGTACATTTACTCATAGTGCAATTGCACCTAATGGAAGTGTTACAACTCAACTATGTTTAAGTTATCAAAAAGGGACTTGCAAAGATTCTAACTGCACAAGGTATCACAAGGATAGATAGATTTTCTACCACATTCATTTAATATTCATTTAATATATATTTACATTATATATTTTTATATAAATAAATATATAGAATTTTTAGGTGGGATTTAAACCTTAATTTCCTAAAGATCAATAATCTCTCTAATGAAGAAAATATATAGATTTTTTTAAATATTTAAGTTGTTTAAAAAATATCTAATCATTCTTATATATATATGGAGGACATTCCAGAAGAAGTTTACAGAGTAAAATACTTGAAATATAAAAAAAAATATTTAGAATTATCCCAGTCAGCAGGATCTAATATTGCTCTAGGTACTAAACAAGAACAAATTGATGCTAAAAAATCAGAATTAAAAGAACAATATACTACTGAATTAGTAGCATCTCAAGAAAAAATGGGTGACTTGTACAGTGGTGCAAGCGAAGACCAGCAATTAAAAATTAGAGAAGTATTGTCTAATTTATTTGGTTCTGAAGGTTTAGAAGGAATTAATGAAATACAAGGACAGTTTGTACAAGCTATAGATGCTATTGTTTCTGAAAGAACTGACTTGGTTAGAGTATTGTCAAATGTATTATATGAAGATCCAGATACTGGATTAAAATCAAAATTAGATGACAACATTTTAAAAAATGCAGTAACGGAAGTATTCACTATTGATAAAATTTCTACTAAAATTATAAATGCTTACATTAAAGACTTTTCTGATAAATTATGGAAAGAGTATAAACACAAAAAAGGCATGAGTCCTGAAGAAGAAAAAATATTCTCAAATGGTGATAATCAATCTCTTAGAAAAATCAATAAACAAAATATATTAGATGCTGAATGCGAAGATCTTGGTCTTCACAAAGGTCCAGCTGCCTGTAGAGATGAAAATCCAAATACTATGGGAGAAGAAACTCAACCAGGTAGAGGTTTTAGAGAAACCCAATTTAAAAATGATTTCAATTCTATCGATGCTGAGTTAGACGAGAATAAAAAATTAATACAAGGAATTCAAAATAGAGTTGTTGCTGCTCAAAATAAATACAATGTATCAAAAAATGCTCTTGCTGAAGCACACAAAGAATGGTTAGGGTTACTTAATAAAGAAGCAAAAGATCTGAAAGCTGATCACGCATCAGATGATACTTTAAATGCATGGACTAAAAATAAACCAGCTGTCGAAGAATTCTTAAATAGTAAATCTTGTAAACAACAATCAATTCAAGTCAAGGGTGAATGTAATTACAAAAACATTATCAATACATTGAAAGAAAGACATACAAACATAACTTACGATGAAAATACTGATAGTTTCCAAAAGAGTGTTGGAAAAGGAAATATTAAACTAAAGTAAAAAGATTTAATTCAAAAGAAACTTTAAATTTATAAAATGATTTACAATGTAAATCATTTTCTAACTTTTTATATATAAATGAAATTTTTTACTGAATGTTTAATTTCAGCAGCTTTTTTTGGAAGCAGTGTAGTTATGATGACAACTAATAATGATATTAAAGATGAATTATATAATTCAATGTCAGAAGAAGCAAGATTACAATATAGAAAAATTACAAAAGAAAGAGTTCAAATCTATATTAAATCAACTATATTAGCAATTGCTACAGCAGTTCTAATTAACACATTTTTTTTATCAAAAGAAAATACTTGTATTAATAATACATGTATATCAACATCAATTTACTTCTTTGTACAATACATGGTATATTCTCTTCATCCTAAAAGTGATTGGGTTTTAAATCATCTTGAAAATAAAGAACAGACTAGCTTATGGTTAAAGAAATATAAGTACATGAAAAATAAATGGCATGTTGGAATATTGTTAGGAGTTGTTGGATATTTTGTTGGTATGTATTTTATTTCACAAAGAGTAGATCAAGATTATTTTGATTACTTTAATTTAAATCCTTACCCAGAAGGAGTACCTGCTGATATGATTCAAAATGCATGATAATCTTAACAATCAAAAGTTAGTCAATAAAATGGTTTAAATAAATAATTAATTATATCATAAAAAGATCTAAAAACAAAAAGATTATATAATTTATAAATAAAAAAAAATATAAAAAAATTTGATATATAAAAAAATTGATATATATTTATATTGATTGCTATCTCTAATATATTATAACAATCTTGTTAGCAATAAAAAGCTTCCTAATATTAAATTATTTTGTGAAGAATTCGCTCATTTAGCTCAGTTGGTTAGAGCGTCGGTCTTATGAGCCGAAGGTCAGCGGTTCGAACCCGCTATTGAGCAAAAAACAAACAACAATATTCTCCCTATTTTTAAAGTATTTTAAAGTTAAATAGAGGAAAAAAAGGCTGGATGCCCGAGTGGTCTAAGGGGGCAGACTTAAGATCTGCTGTATACGTACGCGTGGGTTCGAACCCCACTTCAGTCAAAAACGAATCGTAATGGTTCAAAAACGAATCATATGATTCACCCGGTTCTATAGCTCAGTTGGTTAGAGCACACGACTGTTAATCGTGGGGTCGGAGGTTCGAGCCCTCCTAGAATCGCAAAGCTTCCATGGCGCAATTGGATAGCGCGTGAGACTTCTAAAAAAATCGAAGTTATCTCAAGGTTGAGGGTTCGAGTCCCTCTGGAAGTGAACAAGTAACACTATATTGGAAAATTAATAAAATAATTAGAAAATATAATCATCTCCCAAACATTGTTTGAGGAAAAAAAGGCTGGATGCCCGAGTGGTCTAAGGGGGCAGACTTAAGATCTGCTGTATACGTACGCGTGGGTTCGAACCCCACTTCAGTCAATCATTATTTTAGTAGTTAATATCAACTAATAAATCAAAGCATTTGTTGTTTCGATTTAATAGTTATCAATATTATGCATTTCATATTTCTTTATCCATTTTCTAATTGTATTATCAACTAATAGATTCAACTTAATTGAATCTATTTGTTGTTTCGATTTAATAGTTATCATTACTTTGTATTATGTATTTCATATTTCTTTATCCATTTTCTAATTGTATTATCAGATACATTATAAATTCTTCCTGTACCGGTATATCCATGTTTTGTAACTTGTTCTTTTAATTTTTTTAAAGATGGTCTTCCTTTTTTAGCATCGTCAAATCTAATTTTACTTAAACATTTTTGACATCTTGTTGCTTGTTTTGATATGGATGTACCACAATCTATACATTCTGAATTATCTTCTTTAGGTTGTTCATCTTCACTTTCACTTAATTCTTCTATTACTTTATCATCTTCAATTTCATCTTCAATTTCATCATCACTTGATTCATCATAAATAGTATCATTATCTGATTCTATTTCTTGAACCGGTTTACTATCTTCAATCAATTCAGATTTATTAACACCAAAATATTTATACAAAATACTATCCAAATAAGTTACTTTACCATGAATCATAAGTTCATAAATCAAATTTATTTCTTTTTCTTTAATATCTAATTCTTTTAATTTTAATTGAATATTTAACTTTGTTATTTCATCAGATATATTTTCTTCTTTATTTTCATTAATATATTCATCAATCTTTGCAATTACATGAACAATAGTGATATCATCAGAAGTTTGAAAACACTCTGTCTTTTTTTGATATTCAATCTTAATATTCCATTGAGTTAATAAGTTTCCAATCATATTTTCTACAGTTTCTCTTTCTTTTACTTCCCATATTTTTAATGCAATATTATAATCTAAATCTTTCTTATGTCTATTCATTCTTTCCTTTATTTTTCTTGTAATTCCATATTTATAAATATTATCTTTTATATGTATTAAATATAAACAACTTTTATTAATAAATTTATTAAGATCAGGAAGCTCCATAACATCTGTTTTTTGTATTTCATATTTACCATTTTTTCTAATTGATGGCAAAACTTCTGAAGTTACCCATCTTTTAAATATCTTTGCCTTTTCTAATTTACTAGATAATATCAGGCTATATAATCCAGATTCATTTATAAATATACTTGAATCTTTGAAATTAAACTTCGAACTCACAATTTCATTTTTACCTTTCATACCCGTTAAATTTACGGATGTATTACTTTTCATAGGTAACGTTTTGTTACCCATATTATCATTTTTACCTTTCATAGGTAGAATTTTGCTACCCATATTATCATTTTTACCTTTCATACCTGACGAAATAGCAGGTATCAATTCCTTGAAAGATAACTTATCATAATCATCAACATGTTCTCTTATAGATTGATCTTTATCTTTATAACCGAGAATACTTGCGATATCTTTCCCTTTGAACCAAATACTATCGTTATCACCTTTAAAATAATAAAAACTGGTACCTTCAAATGTCAATTTATTATCCATTAAAGCTACTTGATTGCTAGTACCAACAGGTTTATCAATATCTTGTCCATCTTGAATCATCTTAAGAGCTTCTTTACATTTCTTACTTTTGCTTTTTGACAAAAGTTCAAGGAATTTAATTTGGGTCACAAAATAATGTGAATTAATTCTTTGTTTGTCTTGAATTTTGTTGATATAAGTTGCTGGACTTTTTGATTCAACAATTTTCTTGACTATATCTTCCAAGTTAAACAAATGATCCTGTTTGCGAATTTCATATTTTTTTATAATCTTATCCATTTCTCTAATATAAAATACTAAATTCCCTTTAAGCTAATATTAACTTAAGATCTGTTGTATACGTACGCGTTTTTTAGAAAACCATTTCGAACAATCATTGTTTTAATAGTTAATATCAACTAATAAATCAAAGCATTAGTTGCTTCGATTTAATAGTTATGAAATGAAAAAGACTTGGAAATTAAGAATAATAACTATCAATTGAATCAAATATTTGGTTCAGTTTATTTTATTTAATTATTCGTCTTTTGGTTCAGTTTATAGTTTATTTTATTTAATTATTCGTCTTTTGCTTCAGAATTATCAGATAAAGATGTTTCTAACGAGATAAACTTTTCACCATCAATTACTCCAAATATTCTGTAAATTATAAAAACAATTAGTGTTATTTCAATAGCCAATTGAAAATCTTGTTCACCACCTCCTTGATAAACTAAAATTATTACAAGAAACCATGAAAATGGTTTAAAATTTTCTGCAAATTTTTTTAAAGATTTTGGTGGATCAGGCATTAGTCCAAATGCACCAATAGCAGTACAAAAATTTAAAATTACAGTTTTATTCGCATAAGAATCATCTAATCTAATTAAATCTAGAATTGCTGACATTGTATATTAAAAAATTAGATATTTTTTTTAATATATTTATTTTAATTATTTTTTTTGAATTCCATAATATGGTTTTTTTAAGTGTTCTATCTGTTGGTTTTTATGTTCTTTTTTTATATCCATTATATAGATTTAAATGTTATCTTCAATTAATGATGTGTCAGTAAGTAAGAATGCTGTACTTTTTTTAGAATAATAAGTCTTTAATTTTTCTTTATTATTTATAGTAAATAGATTAATAGGACTTTTACTAAATAAATCAAATAACTCTGGATTTTTATCATAATTTTGATAACTTAATGAAGTATATGTAAACCATTGAGGATACAAAAGTTGTTTCCAATTATTAATCCAATATGAGGTATTTATATTTGTTAAAAATGATATCTTTAATAAATTTTTATATGATATAGATTCAACAAAAAAATCAATATCATTATATTTGTTTCTATAATCTTTGAATTTTTTTTTGCATTCATATACATTACTATCTGATAAATTCTTAAGATCAAGCCAAAATACAAAGTTTTTTGGTATATTAATTTTAAACATATCTTCTAAAGATAACAATAGTCTTGGATTTTTATACGAGTCATGAGAAACTACGAAATCGTCAATAGTTTTATCATAAAATATATCTATTTCAACACCCATAAAATTTTTATTAATTGCTATTTCAATACTTTTAATAGTGTTTTCTTCTTTTTTGGTAACACTAAATCCTCTATGAGCTAAAATGTGTTTTTTATTTACTGATCTCTTTATCAAATTATTAAATAAAAAATAAATAGCAATAATTATTAATAAAATATAAATAATATATATATAGTTCATATATAAATACTTGTGATTTTTTAGATTGAAAATATTGAAATAAAATTATTTAGTACAATTTTATTACATTTATATGGAAATTATATGCGATCAACCACAAACAAAAATTATAAATAGTGAATTCTGGTGCACAGATAAATATAAGACTGTTGATATTAAAACTACTACAGTTGATAAAAATACTATTAATAAAAAAAAAGTTACTAAAGAAAAAAAGGTTACTAAAGAAAAAAAGAATAATTAGAATTTATATTTAATAGACAAATAAAAGTGATCAGACGGTTCAACTTTATTTGGTAAATAATCAGTACCATAACTTTTTTTTATATTTTCTAGTGTTCTAACTTTACTACTTTCTACTGGAATTAAATTAGATGATGACCATATATAATCTATAGTTTCAGTGAATATTGGAGTTGATTTATTAGAAGCATGAGTAGTTATATTAATTTCATCATTATATAATAATTTAAAAGAACTTGTTAATTTATTTTTAATTTTTAATTCCTTTTGATTACTTAATTTACCTTTTCCATTATTTAATAAATTATATACAGATGAATCAGGCATAGAATTAAAATCACCACATAATATTACTCTCTTATATTTTTCTAAATTTTTAGCTAATAAATAAGTTTGTAATATTTTAATATCATCATACTTTGGATTTGCAACTAAATGAGTTGTACATAAAGTAACTTCTTTGAAATATTTTGATTTTATTCTTAACAATATATATGAATGTTTAAAATCATTCAAAGATTCAACTAAATTTTTATCTTTTATTGAATCTATAAAGTTGATTTTATTTATGTAATTTGTTTCTGCTGAAATAATTTCAAATTTGATTGGATAAAAAATAGCTAACCCATTAAAACTAATACAGTTATAATTAAATTTTTGAAACCAAACATACAGATAACTAAGTTGAGTTGGTCCAATTTCTTGTATACAAAAAATTGTTTTGTTGTAATCTGTTAATAATTTTTTAATTTTTTTTGTTAGTAATTTAATTCTAAATTCATTATCAAGATATTTCTTATTAACTAATACATATTCATGACTATTTAAGTAATCTGCCAAAATATTATATGTTACTATTTTTATTTCATTCATTATTAATAATATCTATATAATAAATTAATTAGAAATATATTCTAATACTAATTTTAAATATTCATTTAATTGCTCTTCATCATCATATACAGCATCCATTAAAAATATAGGTATAACTTCATTACCATCCAATTCTTTTATTCTTTTTTGAAGTTTTTTACTACTATAACAAAACATACTATAATTACTATCACCTAATCCACATATTGAAACATTTAAATTAGAATATAAAGTTTTATCAAGTTTTCTATTCTTAATATTTTTCCAGAATTTTTGTGTATCATCAGGAAAATCACCATTTCCAGTGGTAGAACATAACATAATAACAAAATCATAATTATTTAGTAAGGTAATATCATTTACATTGTTAAAGGACATGATATAATAATTATGTTTATTATTATTTAACAAATTATGATATATTTCTTCTGCCATACATTTTGCATTACCAGTTTGAGTTCCATATAGAATTAATATATTCATTACTACAATTAGAATAGAAATTTTTAATTTTATAAAATATTTTATAAAATTAAGTTTTGATTATCTAAAGATTAAACATGTTGAATCAATTTATAAACCATTATGTCTTAACAAAGCATCTACTTGAGGTTCTCTACCTCTGAATGATTTAAACACATCAGATGGTGGTGTTCCTCCACCAAGAGATAATACAGTATTTCTAAATTTCATTCCTAACTCATTCATTTTTGTTTTATCATTCATATCAGATTCTTCAAATAATCCAAAAGCATCCGAAGACATTATTTCAGCCCATTTATAACTATAATATCCTGCACTATATCCACCAGCAAAAATATGACTGAATGAACATAAAAATCTATCTTCTTCAATTCTTGGAGAGACCAAATATCTATCTGCAAATTCTTTTTGAACATTAAGAATATCTTCCTCACTTTTCATTTCATGACTATATAAATGAAGATCCATCATTGAGAAATATATTTGTCTTAACATTGCTAATCCACTATTAAAATTTTTATTATCAAGAATTTTATTAAATAGATCATCTGGAATATCTTCATTAGTTATATAATGTTTAGCAAATGATTTTAATGTTGGTTTGTGATAACACCAATTTTCCATAAATTGAGATGGCAATTCAACCGCATCCCATTCAATATTACTAATACCAGAAGCAGCTGATTCATCAATAGTAGTTAACATATGTTGTAAGCCATGTCCAAATTCATGAAATAAAGTTACAACTTCATCAAACGTCATTAAAGAAGGTTTACAAACATCTCCATCATTAATTGGTGGACTTCCATTACATACCAAATATGCAACTGGTTTTGTACCCATTAATTTTGATTTGTCAACACAATTGTTCATCCAAGCTCCACCATTCTTTTCACCAGGTCTACTATATGGATCTAGATAAAAAGATGCGATTTCTTCATCACTACCTTTATTGTAAATTCTAAAATATTTAACATCTTTATCCCATACATCGACCTCTCCTTTAGATTCTTTAATAACAATATCAAATAAATTATTAGCTACTCCGAATAATCCTTCTAACACATTATCTAATGAAAAGTAAGGTTTTAAGTCCTCTTCTTTTAATCCTAATTTTTCTTCTTTAATTTTTTCACAATAATATGAAATATCCCATGGATTAAGAACAGCATTATCTGATTTTTCTTTAAATATTTGATAATTTTTTATCTCATTAATTTCATCAATAGCTCTATCTCTAGATTTTTTTGATAAATCATTTAACAAGTTCTCAATTTCTTTTTGACTACCGGCCATCTTCTTTTCTAATGATATCTGTACATAATTATCAAAACCAAGTAATTCAGAAATTTCTTTTTTTAACTCTAAGATTTCCTTTATAATAGGCAAGTTATTTTTATCACCAAAAGAAGCTTTGGATGAATAAGCTCTATATATTTGCTCTCTTAAATCACTGTTAGGATAACTTTTCATAAATGGAATAAACGATGGAGCATCAAGTGTTACCATCCATGGTCCATTTTCTGGAGATGATTCAGGATATTTATTTTTTGCTTTTTGTGAATATAATTCAAGAGCAAACATTGGCATTTCTTTCATATGGATATTATCAGAATTTACTATCAATTCATAATCTGCAATATAGTCTAAATTATTGTTACTAAATTTTGTACTTAATTCACTTAATCTTATTTTTATCTCATTAAACCTTTCTTTTTTATCTCCCATTAAATCAATACCACTTAAATACATTGATTTAAATGAAGAATCAACAATTCTTTGTTTGACAGGGCTTAATTCTCCTGATGTAGATAATTTTTTTAAAGCATTAAATAGAGGTAAAGACTGAGACACATAACTCCCTTCTTTAATAATTTCAGGAATACATTTATCATATACTTCTCTAATTTCATCATTATTTTTAACAGATTTTAAGTGCGAAAGAACAGACCATGCAAAATCTAATGGTCGATCTATTTTTTCAGTTTCATGAATTGCTAAACTAAATAATTCATTAGTATCTAAAGATTCAAC
>Ga0209264_1001656_pt1 | contig 12046 bp, 9 predicted proteins | sample SaaInlV_DNA_150m_FD_184687 | JGI IMG/M metagenome (GOLD analysis project Ga0209264, IMG submission 184687) | Marine microbial communities from expanding oxygen minimum zones in the Saanich Inlet - SI075_LV_DNA_150m (SPAdes) (version 2) | ecosystem: Environmental > Aquatic > Marine > Unclassified ... | reverse complement strand
GAGTAATAGGAGATGATGGTATTGAAGGAATTACACTAGGAGTAGAAACAGCAGAAGGTGAAGCGTTTACAGCATTTCAACAGTATATTAAGGGGTTGACAAATCGAGGTGTTATTTTAGCTGTTTGCTCAAAGAATGACATAGATATTGCGATGCAAGTCTTTCATAATCATAGTGGCATGGTTTTGAATGAAAGAGATATTGCACATTTTGAAGTTAATTTTGAAGATAAAGTGACTAATATTAGGCGTATTGCTAAAGCATTAAATGTTGGGCTGGATTCTCTAGTATTTGTAGATGATAATCCAGTAGAGCGTGCTTGGGTTCAAGATCGACTAAAAGATGTATTGGTTATTGATCTACCAAATGATCCTGCTGATTATATTAGAGCATTAGATGAGTTAAATGTATTTTGTGTTCAAAGAATTACCAATGAAGACCTTGAAAGAAGTAAATCTTATCAAGCTCGAAGTGAAATAATCAAATTTGAAAAAGATGACAATGCAATGTCAGTTTTTTTACAAAACTTAAAATCTGAAATAATTATTGAACAGCTAAGTGAAAGCACTTTAGATAGAATTGTTCAGCTTCTTGGTAAGACTAATCAGTTTAATTTAACTCAGAAACGTTATAGTGCAGAAGAGTTGAAGAGTAAGACAGTTGATGTGATAATTGTAAGGTTACGAGATCGAACCCAAGATTATGGTATTGTCTCAGTTGTGATTACAAAGCATAACAAGGATTATCTAGAAATCGATAATTGGGTGATGAGTTGCAGAGTTTTTTCTCGTAGATTGGAATGCGCAGTTCAAGAAATATTAATTGAAAAATCAAAAAAAATAGGGTGTCAATTTATCAGTTTAAAATATAAAGAGACAGACCGGAATGGACTTCTTATAAAGATTATTAAGGATCTTGGTTACGTTGATCTGGATTCTAGCGATAAGTATAAGCTAGATATTGAAAATGGATATAATTTTGCGGAACATTATATGAAAATAACGAAAATGGAATTATTGTAACTATGGAAAATAAAGAGATTTTAAGGGTGTTAATTGATGTTTTTAAAGAGGTCTTTGATGACGAGGAATTAGTATTAACTCGTGAAACAACAGCTAATGATATTGAGGAGTGGGATAGTCTTAATCAGATCAAGTTAATTGTAGAGAGTGAAAGGGCTTTTAATATTAGATTGAGATCTCGTGATATTAATATATTGGAGAACATTGGAGAAATGGTCGATTATCTTTCTAAGGTAATTAACTAATACAAAAAAGGGTTCTTGAGTATGCTATTTAACGACCCTATTTTCCTTTTTATTTTTTTACCAATTGTAGTTATTCTATTTCATTGGATACGGAGAGATGTTGGAGGCGGTGCTTCAATGGTGTTGATAGTTGCAGCATCAATTTTCTTCTATGGGTGGTGGAATCCGCCTTATTTGCTGTTATTGTTAGGGTCAGTACTCTTCAATTATGCTGTTACCCATCAACTATTGAAGAGCCCTTCTAGATTGTTGTTAATTGTTGGAGTATTAGCCAATATAGCAGTTCTTGGTTATTTTAAATACCGTAATTTTTTTATGGAAAATATTGGGTTGTTATTGGGAGAAGGTTGGCAATTCGAAGAAATATTTATTCCTCTGGCAATTTCATTTTTCACCTTTCAACAAGTGGCTTTGTTGGTAGATGCCCACGATGGTCAAATAAAACGAGTTAAGTTTTTGGATTTTGCCACTTTTGTTATTCTATTTCCACAGTTAATTGCTGGTCCAATTGTTCTTTATCGAGAAATGGATAAACAGTTCCAATCATTGCGTAACGGTAGTGGTGTTGGATTGTCTTTATTTGGGCTTGGTATTGTTACTTTTATCTTAGGGTTGTTTAAAAAAGTTGCTCTTGCAGATGGTATTGCACCGTTTGCCGATAGCGTATTCGCTGTCGCAGATCAATTGACCATGTTAGAGGCATGGGGCGGGGTAATCGCATACACTTTGCAGCTCTATTTTGATTTCTCTGGTTATTCTGATATGGCTGTTGGATTGGGTATGATGTTTGGCTTGTTATTACCTATTAATTTTAATCTACCGTATCGTGCAACATCAATGATTGATTTTTGGAAACGTTGGCACATTACAATGACCCGTTTCTTTATGATGTATCTCTATTCTCCTATTGCTTTGTCAGTCATGCGAAAATCAATATTGAGTGATTGGTCAAAACAGAAGCAGTTTCTGCTGGGGGTTGTCATGCCAATCATTATTACTTTTCTAGTTTCAGGTCTATGGCATGGTGCGGCTTGGACTTTTGTAGTTTTTGGTGCAGTGAATGCCTTAGGTCTAGTTGTGAATCATATATGGAAGGAATGGCAGTTGCCAAGGCCGAATATATTTATTGGTTGGTTGCTGACGATGTTGACGGTAATGGTCTCTTTTGTCTATTTTCGTGCAGACAGTATTGCTAATGCTAATCTAATTATTTTAACAATGGTAGACCCTGCATCTCTTATATTTCCAAATTGGCTTAGTTACTATGCAGATTATCTCGGCATACCATGGCATACTTTGTCGGTCTTTTCATCAGGAACATATACGGTTCGCATGGTGGGATGGATTGTTGTTCTTGCTCTATTATCTATATTACTAAAAAATAGACCGTTGCATCTACATGAAATACGACCGACAGTAGCCTTAGCAATTTCTTTATCGGTTATGTTGTGGCTCACTCTAGGTTGGTTAGATGAGCCTAGTACGTTTATCTACTTTCAATTTTAGGCGGTACAGTGAACACTCAATGGCGAAAATTTATCAGTGTGACATTTCCAGTCACATTAATTTTTATTGCGTTGCTTGTTGAGGTTTTTTCCTATCTTCTAAAAGATGTGCCGTTGCGTAGACATGATCTGGATCGTTTGGTTGTTGCGTTACAAGAGGGAGATGCCATCAATTCTCCTACAGTTTTGTTAGGAGATAGTATTACACAAGATGTTTTGAAGAACTATCGTATTGCCCCAAAAGGCGAGGTTGCAAATCTAACAACAAATAAAGCAAATGGAGTGGTTGGATCAATGTTTTTACTAGAAAGATATTTAGAAAAAAACATTCCACCTAAAAGGATTGTATTAGCATCAACCCCAGAGTTTTTTGGGTATGATCCGGAAGGGAAGGCTGCTGAAGTTTATTTAACCTCTGTTTTTAATAGAATTAAAGAACAGAAGTGGTTATTAAAACATATGAGTGGTGTATTTCATAATCAGAAAATTGAGCCAGCAATATTAAATATTGAAGAGAAAATTGGGTATAAAATTCTTGCATTACTTGCATCAGTACCAGGTAGTCTAATTGAAGGAAATGAAATACCAGATCAGATACCGGTTTTAGAATCATCACCTATTCATCCATCTGTACAACGTGGCATAGATAGTCGTGCAAACGACCCTCTTGTATTCTCAAAAATCGTTGGCACTGCATTGATTAATATATGTAAGATGGCCCCTGAAGCTGGTTTATATATTATGGTAGCACCAATGCCAAAAACAACTTATTTACAAAGAAAGGAAAAAGGTGAAATTAATAAATTAAAAGATATATTAATTAATCATCTTAATAACAATTGTTCGAAAATTAATTTTATAGATATAAATGAACATAGGATTTTTCCAGATATTGCAATGCGGGATTCTGATCATTTAAGACGTCCAGGATGGACTGCTGAATACGCAAGATTATTAAAACAAATTATCAAAGATTTCTAGTTAGGTTATAAAATACTACATAGCTAACAATAAACAAAAGGATATATACTTATGGCCATCCCATTTTTTTCGATTGATTTTACTTTTGTAGAATGGAAGGCTTTTCTTAAGAGTCATTGGAGGCCGTTTAATACTAGTGAGCTCAATAGCAAAGATCTTAATGTAACTCTTAAAAATAGATTTCCAGATAAGAATATAACGCTATTTCCATCTGCAAGAATGGCTTTTTATTTTGTTCTGAAAAGTACATTTGATGAAGGTGATGAGGTTATTTTTCCTGCTATGGGTTTTCCCTTATATGTAAAAATTGCGCTACAATTAGGCCTTAAACCAAAGTTTGTTGATGTTGAGCCCAATCACTACACAATAGACCATAATAGCCTTAAAAAAATAATTACACCTAAAACTAAAGGCATAGTCATAACTCACTTATTTGGGCACCCGTGCCAAATGGACGAAATAATGAAAATAGCAGATGAAAATAACTTAAAGGTTATAGAAGATGCTGCACAATCGTTTGATTCATTCTACAAGGAGAAAGAAACAGGAACATTTGGGCATGCAGGTATATTTAGTTGTAGTTTGATGAAAGTACCAACAACGTTGGGAGGTGGGATTTTATTGACCGATGATTTATCGCTACATGAAAAAATAGCAGTTGAATTAACTTCATTAAAATATTCGAAAAAAGTTAGTAACGCATTAATCCTCTACATTAAAAATATCATAAGTATCTTTAATTCATTTCCTTTAATTTATACATTGCTTACGCATCATATTTTTGGTCTTATCAAGAGAAGGAATCCTAATTTATTAAGAAAAGTGTTATATTCTGGAATGGGTTTGATGTCAAATAAATTTGACCCGTGGGAAAGGCCAATGTTAGCAAAATATCAGTATTATGTTGGTAGTGTGCAGTTTGGACGTACTAGAGAAATGACTAAAAAGAGAATGGAATACTCAGATATATTCGACAATATATTAAGCAAATCAAATACGATAACCGTACTGCCACGCTCTGAGTGTTGTTTCTGGAATAGGCAGTATCATGTAATAAAACTTGAAACCAGAGAACACATGAATTTTGTTTTTAACGATATGTTCAGAAAAGGCTTCCATTTAATGAAAGAAGATGTTTGGGACTGTACGGATTATGAGTTTTCAAGTGGCATTGCATCAGATTGTATTGTTTCACAAACGCATACACCTGCTTTAATAAGAATACCAAACAATTCATTGCTCAACCATACTACGATTGAACAGATAGCGGTAGAATTGGTAGAATCATCCGATAAATATTTTACAGATCATAATGATTAAAGAATTTACAAGTGCCGATCTGTATGCATCATCGAGCTGTAATTTAAAACATTGTAAATATGAAAGTATCAAATACTGTGAGCTTGATGAAAATAAATATTCTATTATGGGCTCAGGCTCTTCTATTGTGGGCGCATTTTTTTCTAACAATGGCAATGTTGTCAAGGTCGAATCCGATAAAGAAATTATAAATTTTAGACAAGAAGATGGTCAGATTGATGTTTTTTCCTCTATAACATTAGACAAGTTATATGGCTATTTAATAACTTATGGATATTACATTAAATCGGTCCCATCATATCCAGGATCTTCCGTTGGTGGCTGTATTGCTGCAAATGTCCATGGTCAGAATCATTACAATGAAGGGTGCTTCGGTAATCATGTTGTTAAAATAAAGATTTTTCATCCTGAAAAAGGAATTGTTTCATTAAGCCGAGATGAGAATAAAGAAATTTTTTTTCTTACAATTGGAGGGTACGGTGTAACAGGTGTAATACTAGAAGTAACATTGCAAGTGTACGCTGTTCAGTCTGATATAGTTGAGGTGACAAATATAAGTTTTAATTCTATTTTAGAATCGTATGAAATTTTAATAAATGAAAAAGATAATTACGATTATTTTCATGGATGGTGTGGCATATCTCTATCTGGCAAGCAAAAGGGAATAATGTCTTTGGGAAAGATATCAGACAAGGGATTTAAGTCTGAAAACCAATTTGAGTCACATAATATTTTTCCGTTTCATAATACTAAAAAAATTAATTTATTTGGCACTTTTATTATGTGGTGGATTAATTTAGTATATTTTTTATCGAATAAGTATTTGTATAAAAAAACTAAAACTCTTTATGGTTTTTTATTTCCGTCTGCAAAAAATTTTTTTTATTTTAGTATGTTTGGCGATAAAGGCGTAATTGAGCATCAAGTTATCATACCTCATAGTAATGTATTGTTATATGTGCATGAGTTAGAGGGTATTATTTCTAAAAATAGGCCTAGAATTTCTTTATGCCATATGAAGTTATTTAGTGGAAATCATCACTATGTAAATTTTGATGGAGACGGTTTTTGTTTAGCATTGCACTTTGCTAATAATGATATTTCAAATACAACATTAAAAGAAATTGACAATATTGATATAAAATATGACTGTATATCAAATCTAGTCAAAGATTCTAGAATATCAACAGAGGTAATTAGTAAGCAGTATCCAAATTATGAAAAATTTGTTAATTCTGTAAAAGAATACGATCCAACGTTAAAATTTTCAAATTTAATTACAGAGAAGATTTTTAATAACTAGCGCTGTCTGATTGAAATAAAATGAAAGATAACGGCATTCAAATTGTTACCTCAAGTGATTATTGGCTTGCTGGAGGTATTTTTATTGCTCTGCTTAAAGAAGGGTATAAAGTTAATCTGGTCTCATATGAAAGAGAGGGTGACTTGTTTGGAAAAATTACAAAGAAAGTTAAAATGGTTTTCATTATTGGACTGTTATCTAGTATTAGAATATTTATCTCAATACTTTCCAATAAAAAACAAATAAAAAAAAGCAATTACTTTACGGCAGTAAAAAAAGAAAATGATTTATATGGTATTGTGAATAACTGTCCTTACCCTACTATTATGATCAATTATGGGTATAAAATTAACATTGATCTTTTAAGATCGGAGATAATAAATTTTCACCCATCAGTATTGCCTTATTACAAGGGAATTATGCCAACACCAAGGGCATGGCTGGATAAGAACCGTAGTGTAATTGGAGGAACGGTGCATATTGCAACAAAAGAATTTGATGACGGACCTGTTTTAACTCAGTGGTGTTTGCTAAATTACAATTCTATTATGGAGTGCTACACCAATAATTATCAGATTCTTTTTAAATGGATATGCGACTCTATTATAGATGTAGAAAATTTCAATAGCATTGAGTGTTGTTTTTTATCAAAAATAGATTCATACAGTAAGCCCTTGACCTTTGCAGAAATTATCAAGTTAAGATTTATCCCTGATTAACTATATATAAAACAAATGTTTAGCTATATTAACAAGATGAATCAAAAGCGCTATTTACAGCATTATCAGATGCTTTTAGTTTTTACAGTTGCACTGCTAGTTAGATTTATTTACCTATACTTTTTTGTAGATAGTGCCGACCTACTTGTTGAAGATCAAAAAGGATATATTGATTTTGCTAGAATTTTAATGGAGCATGGCCCTTCAGCATATTTTGAACAAAATGATAATATATTTGCAGAAAGAACGCCAGCTTATCCATTTTTTTTGATGTGGGTGTATTCTTTTATTGCTGATAGCAATATTGCTGTTGTGTATATTCAGGCATTAATTGATAGTTTTACTTGTATTATTATTGGCTTATTATGTAAAACTATGGTGAGATCAGGCTTATTAATTGGTGGTCTTATATCTGCAGTGAATATGAACATGGTGATTATATCTGGGACAATTTTAACAGACACATTATTTTTGTTTTTCTTTTCTCTATTTTGTTTATTTTCCATAAAGAGTATTAAAAATTTAAATAATTATAATATTTTATTTTCTGGATTATTCTTATCCATTTCAACCCTTATAAGGCCTGTATCATACTATCTAATATTTATTGTGTTGTTTCTTCTTGTGGCATGGTATATCACTAACAATACAACAATAAGAAAGTTTTTTTCTGGGATGGTTGTATTTGTTGTTACAGCATTAGTGATTTTAGGAGGGACGCATTATAAAAATTATATGGCCTATAACTCTTTATCTTACGTGTCCGAAGGTGGAGTTCATGCGCTAAACTGGGTTTACCCTGCGTCGTATCAATATTCATCTCAAGGAACTTATAAAGAAGGCTTGGAGTCTGCTAAATTATATTTAGAGGATGCAATGAAGAGAGATAATATTGATCAATTGCCTGATAATCCATTTTTCTATAGTCAATATTTAATGATTGTTGCAAAAGATGCACTGTTTGAATTAGGTTTTTTAAAGTTAGCACAAGCATGGACTGTTGGAACTGTAATAAACCTAATGTCCCCAAGTCTTGCCTTTTCTCCAGTTGTTAGATCTATGGATCACCCATCTTTTTATATGACTGGTGGTAGCGGGATTTTTGAAAAGATGTTTAACTATATTTCTGAAACAAATAGCTTGTCGCATATTTCGCTACTTTTTTTTGGTACGGTAAGTTCATTTTTATTTGTTTTAGTGACAATCATAGGTTTTTTAAAATTTATGTTCAAAGATAAAACCACAGAAGAAGCCGCTATTTTGTATTTTCTTTTTATTGTTGTCATGTATTTTATTGCAATTACAGGGCCAATTATCGGCGTAAAATACAGACTACCAATAGAGCCAATTATGACTATATTTATTGTTTATGCAATAAATACAATTAAATGGAAGCGATGATAAATGGGTCTATTTGATTCTCTTATTTTTTTCAGTTACAAGCGCCAAATTTCTCTCTATGCTTATTTTAAGGTGAATTATTAGCTCTAGAGTATTGCCGCGATGTGCAATTACTAGATATAACGTTTTTTGATAGGAGACCTCTTCAAAATGAAAGTTATACATGTTATTACCGATCTTGACATTGGTGGTGCAGAAATGATGTTGTACAAACTGTTAGCTTCACTGCGTAATAACGAGATAGAGTCTTTAGTGATTACATTGATGGGTCGAGGGAAAATTACTGAGCGTATTGAGGCATTAGGCGTTAAGGTTGAAACTCTGGATTTGGAACAAGGGGCGCGTCCTAGTTGGAATACTATTAAGAAGCTGAAACGTATTGTGAGAATATCCAATCCAGATATCATACAAGGCTGGATGTACCATGGGAATATAGCTGCAACTTTAGCAATTTTTTTGTCTTATTCCATGTTCAGAAAGGTAAAATTATTTTGGAATGTTCGCCAGACTTTGTATGATATCAATAGTGAGAAAATGCAGACTCGTTGGTTAGTTATATTGGGGCGCTGGCTATCTTTTTTTCCACATAGTATTATTTATAATTCAAATATTAGTGCAGAGCAACATTGTAATGTTGGATTCTCAGTAAAAAAAACAAAGATAATCCCCAACGGCTTCGATTTGCAAAAATTTAAACCCGACCAACAACATCGTCAGCAATTGCGTGAGGAATTAGGGGTTGCCGAAAGTGTTCTTTTAGTCGGGCATATCTCCCGTTTACATCCAATGAAAGATCATGCTACACTTCTGCATGCAATCGACCATGTAGTAGACAGTTTATCTGGTATTGGGGGTAAGCAAGAGGTGCTGTTTTTATTAATTGGCCACGGTGTTACGAGCGAGCTAAGCAAAAATCCGGCAATTCGTTTTTTAGGGGAACGAGTAGATGTTCCAAGGATAATGTCAGCGTTAGATATAGTTGTTTCTTCCTCAGCCTGGGGGGAAGGGTTTCCTAATGTGATTGGAGAGGCAATGGCATCAGAAGTACCTTGTGTTGTAACCGATGTAGGGGATTCAGCATATATTGTCGGCAAATATGGACGAGTCTGTTCAGTGGGAGATGAACAATGTATAGCTAGCTCACTCCTACAGTTAATAGAGAATAAACAAGAGCGAAAAACAGCAGGGAAACAAGCACGTAAAAGAATTAAAGAGAACTATTCGATAGATAAGATTAAAAAAGAGTATTTGAAGGAGTGGGGATTTTGAAAAAGGTATTTTTAAAAATCACCAATAAAAATGTGCGGTTTTAGCGGTTTTCTTAATTTTAACCCTAACTGGGGCGACCCTTTAACTCTACTGCAACAGATGGGAGATCAGCTTATTCATCGTGGCCCAGATGATTCTGGTGTTTGGTTTGATAATAATTGTGGCGTGGGGCTCTCGCATCGACGTCTTTCAATTATTGATCTCTCTGCACAGGGACACCAGCCTATGTCTTCTACAAGTGGTCGTTTTGTGATTGCTTATAATGGAGAAATTTACAACCATCAGGAATTAAAAAAGCAGTTACTCCAAGCTGGTGTGATTTTTCGTGGAGGTTCGGATACAGAAGTGTTGCTTGCAGCAATTGAATCTTGGGGTATTAAACAAACGCTACAGCGCTGTATTGGAATGTTTGCATTTTCTCTCTGGGATAAAAGAGAACAAACGCTTTCATTAGTGCGAGATCGAATGGGAGAGAAGCCACTTTATTACGGTTGGCAAGGAAAAGGCGCCAAGCGCACCTTTCTTTTTGCTTCAGAGTTAAAGTCATTACGTCAACATTCAGCTTGGCAAGGTGGTATAGAACGAGATGCTTTGGCTAATCTGCTACGCTATAACTATATTCCAGCACCACTAACTATTCATCCAGGGATTTTCAAGTTACGTCCCGGTTATCTCTTACAACTTAAGAAGAATGATAATGGAGATTGGAGTGAGCGAGAGGAATGTTGGTGGTCACTGCAGGAAGTTGTTCAGCATGCCAGAAAAAATCCTTTTACAGGCAGTCGCGCAGATGCTGTTGATCACTTAGATAAATTGCTACACGACTCAATTCAAGGACAAAGTTTGGCAGATGTACCTCTAGGGGCATTTCTCTCTGGTGGAGTGGATTCTAGTAGTGTGGCTGCAGTAATGCAAGCTATTTCTAATCATCCGATAAAGAGTTTTACCATTGGGTTTGAAAATTCTGCTTATGACGAGTCGGGCAATGCACGCGCTGTGGCAAATCATCTGGGTAGTGATCACCATGAGTGGATTGTAACCGCAGATGATGCACTTTCTTTAATTCCTCAACTACCAACCTATTATGATGAGCCATTTGCGGATGTTTCCCAAATTCCAACTTTGTTGGTTTCTGCCTTAGCTAAACAGAACGTCACAGTTGCACTTTCAGGCGATGGCGGCGATGAACTATTTGCAGGTTATAACCGGCATCAATGGGCACCAAAATTACTGCATAAGATGCAAGTTTTTCCAGAAATGATTCGTAAAGCACTGGCAGTATTAATTGAATCTGCTTCGCCTAGTGGTTGGGATAGTTTTTTTAAAATCATAGATCCACTCCTGCCACAGCAATTGCGGGTTCGTCATCCTGGTGAGAAAATTCACAAAATAGCTATGTTGTTGAAGCAGAGTGGTGAGAGAGAGTTATACGCAATGTTGGTAAGAATATGGCCTGATCCTATTCCACTATTAAGTGGCGATAGCTATGATTTAGTTGATGGCCACAAAGCACTTTGGAATCTTGGAGATAATTTTACCGAGCGTATGATGCTCCTTGATACTGCTACCTACCTCCCTGATGATATCTTAACCAAGGTAGATCGAGCTGCAATGAGCCACAGTTTAGAGACTAGAGTGCCACTACTGGATCACCGTATCGTGGAGTTTGCCACCCAACTTCCACTATCTATGAAAATTCACCAAGGAACTGGTAAATGGATTTTGCGAGAACTTTTGGATAGATATGTTCCTAGAAATTTAATTGAACGTCCCAAAAGTGGTTTCGGTATTCCAGTAGGGGAATGGTTGAAAGGGTCATTACAAGAATGGGCAGAAAATCTTCTATCTGAACAAAAGCTAAAAAATGGAGGATATTTTGATGTAAAACAAGTAAGAAAGGTCTGGGAGCAACACAGTAGTGGAGAAAAAAATCAACAATACCAATTATGGAGTGTATTAATGTTTCAAGCGTGGCTTGATTCTAATTGAAAAAACCATTACTTAAAATATGAATAAAAAAATCGCAGTTTTACTAAAAGTTATCGTCTCACTAGGATTAATTACTTTATTAGTCAATCAGGTTGATTTTAACAAGATTGTTAATATATTAAAGAATGTGGATATTACAATGATTGTTTACGCCCTAATTTTACTAATCATCCAAGTCTTTATTGCAACTACTCGCTGGCAATTCGTACTTAAATGCCAAAAAATAATGCTTGACTATAAAAATACACTGCAGATTTTGTGGTCAGGTTTATTTTTTAATCAAGCAATGCCA
>Ga0209264_1001646_pt1 | contig 12084 bp, 11 predicted proteins | sample SaaInlV_DNA_150m_FD_184687 | JGI IMG/M metagenome (GOLD analysis project Ga0209264, IMG submission 184687) | Marine microbial communities from expanding oxygen minimum zones in the Saanich Inlet - SI075_LV_DNA_150m (SPAdes) (version 2) | ecosystem: Environmental > Aquatic > Marine > Unclassified... | reverse complement strand
CAAAACCCTCTGATTCAATAACATCTCTATGCTTACTAACTTTCGTAATAACAACTACTTTAAATCCATCCTTTAAAGCCTTACGTGCAATTGGTAATCGATGTGAACAAAAATACCAATCTTCTGAAACGAAATAAATTATTGTTTTCAATTGTTTGTATACTTCCTATAATTTATCAATCAGACTATACTTAAATTCTTCCAGTGAGCCAATTATGTACAATTGCAATATACTCATATACAATCACTCTCATTTTGTCTAAACCTAGGCCCCACTGCATACCACTATATGATGAATTTACTAAATTGGGACTAGTAACTTCAATGTTTGGTGCATTTTTCTTCCATGTTAATAACGCACGGCGTAAATGATAAGGAGCTGTTAAAAATAAAATTGATTTTACGTTATTTTTTTCTAAATTTTCCTTAACCATTACGACATTCTGATGAGTACTATTAGGATAAATTTCAAGTATATAGATAGACAACTCCGGCACGCCTTTACTAACTAGATAAAGTCTAATCATCTCTACATCTGCAATAGCCTGTTCCCTTCCTGAGGATAAAAATATCTTATCTGCATAGCCTTCCTTGTAAAACCTTACAGCATCCAACGCCCTTTTCTGATAACTTAGGTTTCGGTAACTGGCCTTTCCATCGCCGCTAAATACAACAATTGCATCTGATTTTTTAGGGGAATTTCTATCAATTAACTGCTCACCCATAAACCAGAATAAAGGACTGTAAAAAATTACCAAAAAAATAAACATAGTTGAAAATACAAACTTTCTGCGTTTCCATTTGAGATTAAAATAACTATTAAATCGATCTTTCCAATTAATTTCTGTTTGTTGTTTTTCTAGAAAAACACTCTCTTTTTCGATAATTTTCGATATTCCTTGAAAACGTGATTCCCAACTATTAGCTTCCGCAATTCTTATTCTTTGCTCCTTGCTCGATGCATTATTTTTTTCAACAACCGATGACTTGACTGCCTTTACAAATTCCTCTGCATTGTGAGCAATAATAGTAGCTTCACCATACGCTTTTTTAGACTGTCGAACCTCTCTTAAATTAGTTGACACTGTAGGAATACCCATGGCCAAGTATTCATTTAGTTTGGACGGATACACGCCCTCAGTATAATCATTACAAACATATGGTACTATCCCAACATCAAATCCTTTTATATAATAAGGTAACTGATTATGAGGCTTAGCACCTAAAAAAACTATATTTGATTTAGTTCTTAATACATCAATATTTGTATATATTGGTCCAATCAATACAACAGTGCATTTTTTATATTGATCGGCCAAAATGCAAAGCAACTCTTGGTCAAGCACCTTCCCCAAAGCACCAATGTAACCTACAATTGGTCCAGCAATGTTACTAAGATCGCTTGGAACATCTTTATTATCTTTTAATGCAGTCCTAAATTTGTCAAAATCGATGCCAGGAGGAAAGTAAAAAACTTTCTCTGAGAATCTTTTTGCATACTCCTGAATAACATAGGCTGCTGTAAATACAATATCTACACTTGCAAAGAAATGATCCTCATAAGGTCTAACTTGGCTTGCAGAAATTGAAGATTCTGCCATATTATTTGCACAATAATAAATTGATAATTTTGGGTTTATATTCTTTATTCCATTCTGAATTAGTGGGGTTGGCAAAAAAGAGATAATAACTGGCTCATTAAAATTACTTGCCTTTATCCATCTTAATATAGATAGGTTAAATATTTTTTTATTAATGAATAATGCCAATTTAGAATAAGGAAATGGAAGCAATATCGGAGAGTACAGAGTTAACTCATCGCCATCAATACTGGAAAAACCATGAATACCCTTTCTCCAACTAGATAATCGATCACTTAGACGCCCTATATCATGAATATTAACAGATCGAACACCTGTATTCTCAACAAACAAAACTCTATTTCCGGTAGAAACAAGCGATGTAGCTAATTGATGATGCAACTGCCAATGAGTCGTCCAGTCAACAGATGAAAATATAATAAAATTTTGTTTATTTATTGTCATTTAGCTATATTATATAGACTCTAAAAATAACTAATTAATTCCAGGTTCTGATTTAGCCTTGCTTATAGTTTCTGAGATTGACATAGTAACAGTCAATGGTATGATTTTACTGTCCATTGTCTGATTTATTAAGTAGTTCGATACCTCCTCAGCCATATACTGCAACCCGTTTCCTATAATTGGAAAATAAATAGTAGTTTTTCTTCTATTCCTAAGAATAAATTGACCCAATAAAGGGTAATTTACATATAAATTCTGCAATATTGGAAAACTCTTAACTTTATCTAAAATTTTACCGAAATAAGATTTTTTATTTTTTGCACTGGCATTAGAACCTTTATATTTAATAATACTTATAGCTGTTGGACAATATAAGGGCTGATGAATTTCAATAGCACCCTTGGAGCCATAAATCACCCCGTTATTTGCAAAACGAGTAACAATAGATGAAGATATATTTGCTTGCTTTCCCTGATTGTAACTCAAAATCATCGATGAGGTTAGATCGACATCGGTGTCTCCATAATACGCCTCTCCTTGAATTCGAATTGGAGCGCCAAAAAGGAATTGCGACCAATAGATTGGGTACACACCAAGATCTAATAAAGATCCGCCTCCCATAGAGTGGTTAAAAAGGTTGCTTTCCTTATTGACTACTGATGGCTGCCCCAGTGTGGCTTGGAAAGACATTATTTCCCCAATTTCTCCAGATTTTATTAAATACTCTATCTTGCTAAATGCTGGAACAAAGTAAGTCCACATTGCCTCCATTAAAAATAAATTTTTTTCTTGAGCCAGGTCAATTAGTATTTTTGTATCCTTAACATTTGTAGTAAAAGGCTTCTCAATTAGAACATTTTTGCCGGCATTAAGACAAAGTAATGCATTTTCCTTATGGCAAGAGTTAGGAGTAGCAATATATACAATATCAACCTCCGAACTACTTGCTAATTGTGAATAAGATGGAAAATGAAATGCTAAACCGAATTCATGTGCAAAATTCTTAGCATTGCCTTTATCTCTAGAGCCTATTGCTACTAATTTTCCACTCTTAGTAATTGATAGTGCTTTAGCAAAATTATGCGCACTTTTTCCTGTTCCAATAATTCCCCAGTTTATTATTTTACTGCTATATTTCATATGAATTCATGGGTCAAAACAACTTTAGAGACATAATAACACGATAATATCGTTACCATATTAATGAAAAAACAATTATCCTAAATGTACTCAAATTTTCCATTCTAAAAAAGTCGATAGTGGATTTTCCAATATGTTAACCAATCAATTAATGATGAAAAAAATGTAACTTCTATCATCAAATATTTTTCTTTATTATAGACTTCATAGTATAAATAATATAATGTAAATACATTCTGACAATACTAAGGTTGGCCATCTTAACAAAATATAGCTTTGCTTTAAAATCTCGATACAACTCACCTCTTAATGACAACCTTAGATTTAGTTTAGTCATACACCTAGCGCGACTAACAACAAAAAGAGATAGTCCTGACTTTCTTAATAAATGGGAGTGAATCAAGTCCTCAGAATAAGCTTTGCCTTCATATGGATAGTAATTATCTAATATAAGATTCTTTTTATTATGGAGTATACAACCACCTGGTTGCCAATCTACATTAATAATTTCTCCATGAACCTCTTTAGGATTAACACCAAAATTTGTTCCTGCAAGTGACACTTCACCTGGACTATATCCCCTAACCCCATTAAGGAGCCAATAATATGAGGACATCAAAATGCCAGTTTGTTTGCACTGATGCAATGGCTCACTATTAGCTAAATTAAACCAACATGGTGATACCGCCACCGTCCCTTGTGAATTAATCATAGATAACATTAGTAATTCTAGACAATCAGATGAAACAACAACATCATCATCTATTTGAAGAATATTATCGCCATTAGCTACCTTAAACCCACATATACGCTGATAGACTTGTCCATATTTTTCTGAATACACAACTACAATATTTTTATATATAGCCAGATCCTTAACTGAATGACTCTTATTAGGTACACAAATAATAATCTCATCAGGTTTAACAGTGCCCGAATTTAAACTATCTAATGTCTTACTCAAATCTCCACCCAATGATGGAATAACTACACTCATCATAGTTCAAAAATCTCAATTTTTAAGTACATTCTCTAAAACGCCAATGTCTAATGGAGTGTACATATCTTTACAATAACTCACTAATTTTTCTTTAATATTTGTATCTATATTTTTTGATAATGAATGCTCAAATTCTTCAATACTGGAAACAATTTCACGACCATCTGTAATTTCGTATAATGGGTCCATCGTAAGTTCATTATTTACTCTCAGATAAATAGGCTTTAGTCCAAAAACTACACCTTGTATGACAACAGAACTCCCTCTGTAGAGTATAACGTTGGATCTTAAAATATCCTTCAATAGACTAACTTCCGATATAGTGATGTTGTCAGGCAAATTTCTAAACTTTTTATTACGCTTAATCAATAGATTAATATTAATCATTGGCGGCAATCGGAAGATAAAATTAATGTCTCTATTATTCTTAGCGCATCTTAAAGAAAATTCAAAAAGTACATTGCATTCATCTATGGTCCCTTCAGGAACAACAAGGCAACTGACTACATCAAATCCTCTAGGATGCGACAAACTATTTGATTCTGAAATTATATTTCTACCAGACCCGATAACAGAAATCCGAACCTTGTGCAATTCATCTATTGACTTCAATTGAGTGGCAGAAACTCGACCAGATGTCAAAATAACATCTGGATTATACTGCCGCCCTAGATTTCTTCTTATTGCGTGTTGAAATTTAAATAAAGGCACATGTTGATAAGAAATACATTTAATATCTGGATTAATACTTCTTGCAACAGCAAACATTAACCTTTCCCATGCATGACCTTCATATGTAGTAATAATGCAATTTGGTGAATACCTTTCAATAATACTGCCAACTTGATCAGCTATAATTAAGTTACGGACTGTGCTAGTAGAAAGTACACTTATTCTAGCCTGTTTCACAACCTTTGACCGCAATGAATTATTACCTTTTCTTAGTGACTTATGGGTAGTAAATACACCTTGATATATCTTTATCAGATTAGAAAAACTAGTAATATTACTCAATAAAATTGAAAGAACGCCACTTTTTTTTTGAAAAATAACATCCTTATTTTTTGTATGGTTAATATACGCTACAACAGATGATTTCCCATTTTGACACAGTTGATTAACCATGTCCCCAAAATAAGAGTCTTGATAGTATATCGAACCCTTCTGTACGCCAGTAAAATGACTAATAAATAAAAAATCAACATTGTGAGGCGTGTCATTAAATCTTTGTGTTCGATAAAAGATCGACCGCATAAAATTATATAAAATACTCATTATATTTTTCATAAAAAGATAATGATATCTTATGATTCTACTCACCCAAAGTTCATTATTAAAAAGATAAGCGTACCTTTGGAGGGTTGTTGTCGACCCCCTAATGACATGCAGAAAATTAATTGCAACAATCTCAAATCTTGAATTACAACCAAGTAAGACAGAGTCACAGGCATTACAAATCTTTCTATACTGTTTTTGGTATGAATTTTTCATTAATAATTAACATGGAGCAATATATGGTGCTTTCTTAATTAATCAACTGGAAAATTACATTTTTGACACGGTTTATAATCTTTGTAATTTAATTTTTTAAAATCTGCCCTTATTTTCTTATATTTTTCACCATTCCAAATATCATAAATAGACTGCTCATTAACATTGCCAAGATTAATCTGGCCATCATAGTCTAAACAGCAAGCTGTGACACTCCCATCTTGAAGAATAACCATGGTGTTCCAAGGAAACTTACATGTGTTTCTTATATTGTGATTCTTTGTTTCAACATAATCCCTACCATCTCCAAAGTTATGCAATTGGTAAAAATTAAACCTGTCACCAATTTCATCATCAAGATACTCTTTAAATAGATTGACCCATTCCTTCTCTAAACTGTCATCATTTAATGACTGTGGAATAAGCTGCAATACAACCTTAGGTTTGGTAGCCTTAAGGCTTTTCCGTAAATCAAAAAAATTTCTAACATTATTTAAAGTTATATTAAAATCTAAATCTTTCATTGTCGAGTTGTAGGTACTCTCATTCACACCGTAAAAACTAATTTTGAATTCGTCTAGACCAGATTTAATCAAATTTAAAGCATTTTTTGAATTAAGTAATGATGCATTTGTAACAAAATAAACGTGCTTAATCCCATGATCTTTTGCAAGCTTAATTCTTTCTACCAGCTTTTTATCTAAAAGAGGCTCGCCAAAATTATGCATATGCACTCTTTCTACCAAATGAGGATATTTAGAGATCTCAATAATGAGTTTTTCATATAAATCGAATGACATGATGCTTTTCGATCTTGTTTGAAGTTCTCTTGGACACATTACACAAGAAGCGTTGCAATGATTAGTGTTTTCTATCCATATTTGTCGAGGAAATTCTAATTCTTGAAGCTTTATGTTTCTATAGAATCTTAATGGGTATTTCTTAAGAAAAGTAAATAATTTTGGGAATTTTTTGAGATTTTTTTTAAAAAAGTTACGCATCGCTATTTATTATAAGTCAAGACTTTGTTAGAATTTCAATTTTATCAACAGAAGTAATAAATTTAGCCAGTATTTGAGTATGTAATGCTGTTGATTTTTTTACACATTTGGACAAAGATATCTTTTGAATATTTTCGTCTACAATACCAATCAATAAATTTTTTTCTATCCTACTAAAATATTCACCCAAATTACTATTAAGTAAATATTGAGTTAATTCGCTTTGTGACTCTATAGAATTAAATGCAAGGCAATCATTTTCCTTATTGTCGAACAAAACAAGTTTAACAATTCTGGCATTATTACTTATAACTGCTTTCAAAGAGTATTCAAAAATACTTAAACGAATATAACCTCTATAACTTTTCCCTCTAATAGCATGCCTCATGAGCATTTCAATATATTTTAAGGGACGTAAATTTAACACTTCGGACAGAATTCTTTTTCCAAAAATTCTCCAGTACTTGTTGGTATTAAACTTGTGAATATTAATTCTTCTAGGATAACAATAACAATTTGCATCTTTATCTACAATTATTAATTCATCTCCAAGAAATTCATCTCCTTGATCAATATCCTCTAACACATTTTTAGTCTTACCGGCTGATTGAAATCCTGTATAAATTGTAGCCTCCATATTATTGTTGGTAGACGCGCTTGCATGCATAAATATATAGCCTTTTGTCGGTAAGATAACCATCAATAACTTTTCTATTAAATACAACACCCAAAAATTATCAACAGATTCCTCTACATAGGCCTCCACCTTCGAGCAATTATCATCAAAACATTGTATAGACATAAATCCACCTCCATACTGGAGGCAGATTGTGTTTTTAAAATATTTTAATGAATCTGAAATATCTGTAAAATCTTTCAGATTGTTAATCTTTTTAACAAAGAAAATATCTATATCTGCTAAATTTGAATCTGAATCTATAAAATAACCTAACTCATCTTTAATAAATGTTCTAATAGAACGAGACTCGTTATTTAATCTAATATTGACAATATTATGAATATTAAGAATCATAATTTACTATTTTATCCACATAATGCCTAGAGTTAAATTTACGGCCATGACTCAAACTGCAATTAACATCTTTAAATATTTTGTTCGCGTTTTCCTTATACTTGTTCAAAAATAAAGACATAAAATCACCTTTTTCCTTATTTGCTAAATTTAAGTAATTTAATAATTCTAGAAGACTTGTACTCTCATGTATAAAATTAGATGTGATAATTCTTGAATACTCATTATTTTTAATTTTTAAGTTGACATTAATATTTTCTTTACTTTTGAAATAATGAATAGATTCACTAAGTGGCACAACATTACAATTTGCCCTGCACAGTTTGCTAATTTTTATTTCTCTACACCTTAATGTAATATGTAGCCTTTCAAAGATCCTGCCTATATAGCCCCCCAGAAGACATTTAAATAAAAATGACCTTGCTACATCAATAGTATTTATTAAGTGAGTATTGTTTAACGCATCATAATACATCATCAAAATATAATTTCTCATAGGATATATTTGAGAATTACTAATTAAATTCCATTCATCCCCCACACTTATTCCATTTTCTTTACAGGCGCTCAACACAAAGGACGTCTTGCCAACCCCTCCCCATCCTGTGAGTAAAACTCCATAATTATTATTACCTACCATTGATGAATGAACAACTAACCCGCCACAATTAATAGTGGAGATCTTAATAATTGAATTCAATGCAGATAGTAAATAATTATTAGCTATACCCTTCTCAAATGAAACTGTATATTTATCACCTCTAACCTCTATTGACATTACTCTACCAGCACCATCTGAACAGAACAAAATTTCAGATTTATACGAATATTGATTATCTATTTTTATCAGTCCAGATATATCAATATCATCGACCATATAAACACTTATACGCACTTCGGGCGTATCCAGCTCTTTAGTTATAATTGTAGAGAATTGCGCGGCTATAAGCGATTGATAGTCACCATCACCCACATATATGCTAAATAAATTTGCAATATTCATTATTTATCGATTTTTAATATTGTCAATATTTTATCAATCGAATCTTCAATTGAATCCTCTCTATTTATAACGATTTCATATATAGCAGAATTGGCAAGAATACTTTTCAATGACTGCACCATTGTATTATTTTGAAATGTATTATTTTCAAGTATATAAGGTAAAAGGCCAATCAATGCATGTTCAGGAAACTCCTTAACATGGGCATTATTAAGAATGGTTCGGTCTATAGCTTTTTCTGCTGATATTATGTTAGCAGAAAATTTATCACCAAGAAATAATTGTATAAATGCGGTGCATTTAACAGGGGGGCTGATAACATTAGACTCTAATTGATGATAATTACGGCCATACCTATAAAAAAAAGCACGTGTAATTTTTCCAACAACGCCAGTCTCATCCACACTAGTTAATTTATAGCTTTCCTGATTCAGTCGAATCCATTCAGGAAATGGGTATATTTTGCTATCATCATATAATAAATAATTGTCAGTAATAAATAGACCTTTATCCATAATAACTGAGGCAATGCTTAAGGTTGATTTACCTACCCCAGATAATCCTGAGAATATAATGCCTTTGCCATCAATATTTACGGCACTTGCATGTAAAATATTTATATTTTTTTTCTTTTGAAGTAAAGAAAATAATGGAAATATAATATAATGCCTAACCAGTAAAAACTTATCATGTGGTCTTATAATTTCTTTTATTTTTCTCTTAAGTTTACTCTTAATAGATAATACTTTTACAAGAGAGACGTTGATATTTATACACGTGCTACTCTTTTCAGCAACAATAAAGTAATCACCAGCCGTACAATAAAAAAAATTATCATTTATATACGCATTTCTTCCAATTTTTGTTGCTTTGGATAGATAGCTATTATGATCAACCTCTTTACTAAAATCTATATCAACACATATATCAGATTTAGACCGATTTTTAACATCAACAAAAAAATATGGCAAACTATTTTTGACGAACAGCTCAAAATTATCTGAAGAATTTACCCTTACCGAGACTCCATGTACGTCAAGAAAAATCATTTACACTCTTGTTAAAAATCTTTCTTTTTAATTTAATAAGGGTCAAGGCAACTTTAGAGGCTTATCTCTAAATATTTTAAACAAAATTTGATACATATCTTCCCCACTATGATTAAACCTAAATTCACATTCCTTTAGGTGTAAATTAAACATCTTTTTATCCATTCCTTTAAACTTTACTAACCTTGTTTTGGCGTAACCCCAGAATGACTCAATTCCATTCATGTGAGAGTTACCTCTAATAACCTTCTGCAGCACAGCTGCAGAGCAATCAGGCACAATTTTACTAGATATGTTGTGTCGTTTAAAATTACGGCCCTTTCCACCTTTCTCAATCATAGACTTTTTACCCAATCTTCAAGTTCGTTAATACCACTTAAAACCGGAATATCATGCGCTGCTCTATCGTCTTTTTGTATGGTACCACTAGGGTCATAATAGGCCGAAGGCTTTCCTTCCTGCTTAGCAATTATGGCTGTTGAGGTAAATGGCATAGAGATGCAAGCTTTTGTTTTTTGAATAACCTGAAGGGCGTCAACATCTGGGTAAATCTTTATAAAATTTAATTCTTTACTTAACTGCCTGATTCTTCTTACATACCTTTTGTGTTCAAACTTTTTTGTTCGTTTGGATTTGTGCACCATGCCAATATTATTTTTATTTAACACTAACTGCACATCACTCAAAAATTGATTAACAACATTATAATTATAATATTCAGAACTATACATATAGATTGCAAATTTAGAGGGGGGCACATCAAATACGGCAATTGAATTTAACGGAATATCAGCACATTTTCCACTAGAAGAAAACCATATATGCCCAACATTTTCTATTACTGAATTATGCTGATCAGACCTCATAAAAAAATCCACATGAAACTTATTCCAAACCAGATAATGCGGCCAACTCATCAAGTGCCAAGGCTCTTGTATGGGGTAGCCATTTTTAGTTTTAAAATCTGCAGTATTTGTAGAGTACTCATAAAACAAAATTCTTGAACCTTTATCTTCTGCCATATAAGTCCATATTGGTCTATAATACGGTGAAGAACCATTAAACAAATAATCTCTTGCCAAATCGGCATCATTTGCCAAACCAACCCTTTTTAACTTTATAGACTCCCTCAGTAAAAACCCATAAGCAGGTTTGAAAAACAACCATATAAAGCTATAAATCACTATACAAATGAAAGAACCTACATATTTCATTAGTTTAGCTCTTCTTAACTTTGGCAGTCCGTCAGTTCGAACAAAATCAACCTTGTCAAGTTTAAAATCAGACATGCCACTTATACTGTGGCAAATGCTATTAATTTCTGTATTTCTATTTTTCCATTGCAAATACCAATTTGCAATATTATGCCTATTGGGATTAGCAGAGATATTATTATCAGACAAGCCATCAAAATATATATACTTTCCTAAATTAGGTTGTTTTTTTAACAAGAAAAAAATACTTTTCACCTCAGATAGAACGCCCCGAGCCCAAAAAAGAAAACCATATACATGCCACAAAAAGGCGGAGTTAAATTTATTCACATTAACCCCTTGGCTTATTAAAGCATCTCTCCACTCTTTTGGCAAAGGATGACTGAGCGACTTATTTGACCCAGCACTATACAAAATAGACTTATTGAAAGACAATCCGAGGATTCTGACAGTTAAGTATTGACGAATTGACAACTCAATATCAAAGCTACCTTGACAAAAAAAACTTTTTGACAAACTTGTATTATTAAGTTTAGTTTTTGTCAAAACATCTTTTAATTGCCTTAACAACTCTAACTTTCCAGACCTTTTTAATGAGCGATACCCACGCCAAATACCCCTAATACGATCTCTATTATGTCGCCTTATGAAGGATGAAATTATTGGGATATTAATCATATACTTAAAGGCATTTAAAAAATAAATGAAATTTCCTACTTTTTGAATAGATTATTTTTGTGAATCATTAATATGTTTCTCATTATTTTTTACAACATATTACTAATTTATCGCTCTTTTGGTGAATGTACGCACCTTGATTAAAATCAGAATAAAATTTAATATCTTTAAACCCTATTTTTAAAAAAAATTTTATTAGTTCATTCTTTGTAAAAATTTTTGAATTCTCTTTCTTTGTTTTTACTCTGCAATCACTATCTATATATGTTGATTCTATATTTATAATATCGTCTTGTATTAGTTTATATTTTACCACCCCAAAACCTCTGACAACTTTTTAAAATTTCTTATATAGAACATCCTAAGAAGCCTTCTTCTTATTCTGGTTCAATTTTATACTCTCTTGATACACATCCATTGGTTTTTTGTA
>Ga0209264_1001640_pt1 | contig 12126 bp, 10 predicted proteins | sample SaaInlV_DNA_150m_FD_184687 | JGI IMG/M metagenome (GOLD analysis project Ga0209264, IMG submission 184687) | Marine microbial communities from expanding oxygen minimum zones in the Saanich Inlet - SI075_LV_DNA_150m (SPAdes) (version 2) | ecosystem: Environmental > Aquatic > Marine > Unclassified... | reverse complement strand
ACTAATATGAATTCTATGTTTTCTAAAAGTAAATTTAATAAAGATATTAGTAATTGGGATATTAGTAATGTTGAAAATATAAATTATATATTTTATAATAGTAATATATTAGAAAAATATAAACCAAAGAAAAAAACATTCAAAGAAAAGTGTAATTTTATAAATAAATTAACAAAAGAAGAATGTTGTATATCATATGAAAAAATTAATATAAATAATGATTATATGATATGTAATACTTGTAATAAACAATATTTATTTGAAAATATAAATGAATGGTTAAAAATACAAAATACATGTCCTCATTGTAGAGAAAATTGGACAAATAAAACAATTTATATTAATAAAGAATAAATATAAAAAGATTTGTTTTATAAAAATAAAAATTGATTTTTATTTACATTAAAGATATTTTTATAATTATTCATTATATAATGGATAAAATCAATACTAGAAAATTATTTGAATCAAAAGAAGAATTGAAAAATGCAGTTCAAAATTTCAATAATACAGATATTATTGAAAAATATGGTAATATTAGTAATTGGGATGTTGGTAATGTTGTTAATATGAGTTATATGTTTAGTAATAGTAAATTTAATGAAGATATTAGTAATTGGGATGTTAGTAATGTTATTAATATGAGAGGTATGTTCTATGAAAGTAAATTTAATGGAGATATTAGTAACTGGAATGTTAATAATGTTACAAATATGAGTAATATGTTTCGTGGAAATGAATTTAATAAAGATATTAGTAATTGGGATGTTAGTAATGTTACTGATATGAGTTGGATGTTTTCTAACAGTGAATTTGATGGAGATATTGGTAATTGGGATGTTAGTAATATTACTGATATGAGTTGGATGTTTTCTAACAGTAAATTTGATGGAGATATTAGTAAATGGGATGTTGGTAATGTTGTTAATATGAGTTATATGTTTAGTAATAGTAAATTTAATGAAGATATTAGTAATTGGAATGTTAGTAATGTTACTGATATGAGTTATATGTTTTCTGATAGTAAATTTAATGGAGATATTAGTAATTGGGATGTTAGTAATGTTACTGATATGAGTTGGATGTTGTCTTATAGTAAATTTAATAGAGATATTAGTAATTGGGATGTTAGTAATGTTATAGATATGAGTAATATGTTTCGTAAAAGTGAATTTAATAGAGATATTAGTAATTGGAATGTTAGTAATGTTATAGATATGAGTTTTATGTTTTATACAAGTGAATTTAATAAAGATATTAGTAATTGGGATGTTAGTAATGTTACAAATATGAAAAATATGTTTTATAGAAGTAAATTTGATGGAGATATTAGTAATTGGAATGTTAGTAATGTTACAGATATGAATTATATGTTTTGTTCAAGTAAATTTGATGGAGATATTAGTAAATGGGATGTTAGTAATGTTACTAATATGAGGAATATGTTTTCTTATAGTAAATTTAATAAAGATATTAGTAATTGGGATGTTAGTAATGTTATAGATATGGGTCATATGTTTGCGGATAGTAAATTTAATGGAGATATTAGTAATTGGAATGTTAGTAATGTTACTGATATGAGTAGTATGTTTTCTGAAAGTAAATTTAATAGAGATATTAGTAATTGGAATGTTAGTAATGTTACTAATATGAGGGATATGTTTTCTTATAGTAAATTTAATAGAGATATTAGTAATTGGAATGTTAGTAATGTTACTAATATGAGGGATATGTTTTCTTATAGTAAATTTAATAGAGATATTAGTAATTGGAATGTTAGTAATGTTATAGATATGAAAATTATGTTTCGTAGAAGTGAATTTAATGAAGATATTAGTAAATGGGATATTAGTAATGTTACTAATATGAGTTATATATTTTATAATAGTAATATATTAGAAAAATATAAACCAAGAAAAAAAACATTCAAAGAACAGTGTAATTTTATAAATAAATTAACAGAAGAAGAATGTTGTATATCATATGAAAAAATTAATATAAATAATGATTATACGATATGTAATACTTGCAATAAGCAATATTTATTTGAAAATATAAATGAATGGTTAAAGATACAAATTACATGTCCTCATTGTAGAGAAAAATGGACAAATAAAACAATTTATATTAATAAAGAATAATATAAATAAAAAATTGATTTTTATTTATATTAAAGATATTTTATTTATATATAATGAATAATTTTATAGAAGAAATCTTAATTATATTAAAGATATTTTATTTATATATAATTAAAAATAATTTTATAACAGATGAAAGTAAAATCAATACTAAAAAATCATTTGAATCAAAAGAAGAATTGAAAAATGCAGTTCAAAATTTTAATAATAAAAGTATTATTAAAAAATATGGAGATATTAGTAATTGGGATGTTAATAATATTACAAATATGAGTTATATGTTTTCTAATAGTAAATTTAATGGAGATATTAGTAAATGGGATGTAAGTAATGTTGTAGATATGAGTTGTATGTTTGCACATAGTAAATTTAATGGAGATATTAGTAATTGGAATGTTAGTAATATTACAAATATGAGTTGGATGTTTCGAAATAGTGAATTTAATGGAGATATTAGTAATTGGGATGTTAGTAAGGTTATATATATGAGTAGTATGTTTAGTGAAAGTAAATTTAATAAAGATATTAGTAAATGGGATGTTAGTAATGCTACAGATATGAGTAATATGTTTTATGATTGTACTATATTAGAAGAATATAAACCAAAGAAAAAAACATTCAAAGAAAAGTGTAATTTTATAAATAAATTAACAAAAGAAGAATGTTGTATATCATATGAAAAAATTAATATAAATAATGATTATATGATATGTAATACTTGTAATAAACAATATTTATTTGAAAATGTAAATGAATGGTTAAAAATACAAAATACATGTCCTCATTGTAGAGAAAATTGGACAAGTAACACTATTTATATTAATAAAGTATAAATAAAGATTTAATTTTATAATATTATAAAATAAATAATAAAATATAATAATAAAATATAATAATAAAATATAATAATAAAATATAATAAAATAAAAATAGTAAATATCAGAATCTAATTATATATAATATATAATAATAAAATGAAAGGGTAAATATAATAATAAAATATCTTTAATATAATTAAAAATATTTTATTATTATATTAAAGATATTTAATTTATATATAATGAATAGTAATATTGTACATAATATGTTTTATAATTGTAATATATTAAAAGAATATAAACTAAATAAAAAATGTTCAAAGAACAGTGTAATTTTATAAATAAATTAACAAAAGAAGAATGTTGTATTATCATATGAAAAATTAATATAAATAATGATTATATGATATGTAATACTTGTAATAAACAATATTTATTTGAAAATATAAATGAATAGTTAAAGCTACAAAATATATGTCTTCATTGTAGACAAAAATAGATAAATGACATAATTTATATAATAGATAAAATCAATACTAAAAAATCATTTGAATCAAAAGAAGAATTACAAAATGCAGTTCAAAATTTTAATAATAAAAGTATTGTTGAAAAATATAGAGACGGAGAACGTTATATATCATATGGAAAAATTAATATAAATAATGATTATATGATATGTAATACTTATAATAAACAATATTTATTTGAAAATATAAATGATAATTAAAAACACAAAATACATATCCTCATTGTAGATAAAATTATATAAATAAAATTATTTATATTAATAAAGAACTACTGTATTTGTAAAAATCAATTTTATTTAAAGATTTTTTATAATTATTATATAATGAATAATTATAAAAAATCATTTGAATCAAAAGAAGAATTACAAAATGCAGTTCAAAATTTTAATAATAAAAGTATTATTGAAAAATATGGAGATATTTATAATTGGAATGTTAGTAATGTTGTAAATATGAGTCATATGTTTGAAGATAGTAAATTTGATGGAAATATTAGTGAATGGGATGTTAGTAATGTTACTGATATAAGTTATATGTTTTCTTGTAGTAATTTTAATGGAGATATTAGTAAATGGAATACTGGTAAGGTTACAAATATGAGTTATATGTTTTGGAAAAGTAAATTTAATGGAGATATTAGTAAATGGAATACTGGTAAGGTTACAGATATGAGTGGTATGTTTAGTAATAGTAAATTTAATAAAGGTATTAATAATTGGGATGTTAGTAATATTACAAATATGAATGGTATGTTTCGTAAAAGTGAATTTAATGGAGATATTAGTGAATGGAATATTACTAATGTTAATAATATGGAAGGTATGTTTAATAATAGTAAATTTAATGGAGATATTAGTAATTGGGATGTTAGTAATGTTAGAAATATGAGTAGTATGTTTTCTTATAGTAAATTTAATAAAGATATTAGTAATTGGAATATTAGTAATGTTAATAATATGGGTTGGATGTTTTGGAAGAGTAAATTTAATAGAGATATTAGTAAATGGAATACTGGTAAGATTACAGATATGAGTTATATGTTTTATAGTAGTGATTTTAATAGGGATATTAGTAATTGGAATGTTAGTAATGTTATAAAAATGGAAAGCATGTTTTTTAATAGTGAATTTAATGAAGATATTAGTAATTGGGATATTAGTAATGTTACTAGTATTGGTTGTATGTTTGCACATAGTAAATTTAATGGAGATATTAGTAATTGGGATGTTAGTAATATTACAAATATGAGTTGGATGTTTCGAAATAGTGAATTTAATGGAGATATTAGTAATTGGAATGTTAGTAATGTTACATATATGTGTGATATGTTTTATGAGAGTAAATTTAATGGAGATATTAGTAATTGGAATGTTAGTAATGTTACATATATGAGGTGTATGTTCTTGAGAAGTAGATTTAATGGAGATATTAGTAATTGGAATATTAGTAATGTTACTAATATGAGTTGGATGTTTTATGCTAGTAAATTTAATAAAGATATTAGTAATTGGGATGTTAGTAATGTTACTAATATGGAAGGTATGTTTCGTACTAGTGAATTTGATGGAGATATTAGTAATTGGAATGTTAGTAATGTTACTGATATGAGTTATATGTTTTTTAATAGTAAATTTGATAGAGATATTAGTAAATGGAATGTTTGTAATGTTACTACCATGGAATTTATGTTTTATAATTGTACTATATTAGAAGAATATAAACCAAAGAAAAAATACTCAAAAGAACAGTGTTAATTTATTTATTTGAAAATATAGATAAATGATTAAAAGATACAAAATATGTCTCCATTGTTGACAAAAATAGATAAATGACACAATTTATATTAATAAAGAATAAATATTTAATTTTATAAAAATTGAATTTTAAATACACTATCAATCACATAATTATTTAATTAGTAATAATGTCAAAATTATTGCAAAAACAATCCAATGTATTTCAATCTCGAAATACATTTCAATCCAATGTAGATCACTCTCGATCTACATTAAAATCTAGAGAAGTATTTAAATCTAAAATAGAATTAGAATACGCAGTTCAAAACTATAAAAAAAATAAAATATTTTTTATTGAAAAATATGGAAAAGTTAAAAATTGGGATGTTAGTAGAATTACAGATATGAGTTATCTATTTAATGATACTGATTTTAATGAAGATATTAGTAATTGGAATGTTAGTAATGTTACAGATATGGAAGGTATGTTTATGAATAGTAAATTTAATAAAACTATTAAAAATTGGAATGTTAGTAATGTTAAAAATATGAGTTATATGTTTAGTGGGAGTAAATTTAATGGAAATATTAGTAATTGGAATGTTAGTAATGTTACAGATATGAGTTATATGTTTGAGATGAGTGAATTTAATGGAGATATTGGTATGTGGGATGTTAGTAATGTTACAGATATGAGTTTTATGTTCAGTTATTGTAAATTTAATAAAGATATTAGTAAGTGGGATGTTAGCAATGTTACAGATATGAGTTGTATGTTTTTTAATAATGAATTTAATAAGGATTGTAATTGGAAGATAGGAAATTGGAATGTTGGTAATGTTAAAAAAATGAGTGGTATGTTTTATAATTGTAAATTTAATGGAGATATTAGTGAATGGAATGTTAGTAAGGTTGAAAGCATGGATGAAATGTTTTATAAAAGTAAATTTAATGGAGATATTAGTAAATGGGATGTTAGTAATGTTGAAAATATGTTTTATATGTTTCGTGAAAGTGAATTTAATAAAGATATTAGTAGTTGGAATATTAATATTGAAGATTATACAGATGATCATTTTGATAATATTGAAGAATGTATAGATGATATATTTATTCATTGTCCGATATTAGAAGAATATAAACCAAAAAATAAATCAAGAAATAAATCAAGAAATGAAGAGTGTTATTTAAATAAATATACAGATGAAGAGTGTTGTATATCATATGAAAAAATTAATATAAATAATAATTATACAATATGTAATACTTGTAATAAACAATATTTATATGAAAATTTACTTATCTGGTTTAACACCCAAGAAACATATGAAAAAACATGTCCTCATTGTAGACAATTTTGGACAAATAAAAAAGTTTATATTAATACAAAATAAATATAAATAAGATTTTATTTCAATAGAATATAAATAAGTAATCTTAAAGAATAATATAATTTATTTAATAAATTAATAACTAAAAATATTGTATAATAATAAAATATTAGAATCTGATCATTTATTTATTTTATATTTTTATATATGATGTATATCTGAAAATAATACAGGTTTATTGTATTTAGAAATAAAAACGTATATTCATGATATGAACTGGTTGTATAATATGTTCTATATACGCTATATTTGTATTAATATTAATATTATTATAAAATCGAGATAATTAGAATAAAAATTGATTTAAAAAATATTTATTGTATAAATATTAATATGTCAATGAAACCTAAAAAAAGAAAAGCAATTAAACAAAAATATAGAAAATGTAATAGTATGTCTGGTCCAAGTCCAACATGTTTAAGTGGTTCTGGTTCCATATGTAGATGTACTGTATGTTTGAATCGTGCTGGTTCATGCAGAAAAAAACAACAATATGATACTAAAATGAAAATACAACAATTTAATCAAAATAAATAACTTTTTATTTATTATATTTGACTTTTTTTGATTATATAGGATTGAGTTGGATAAATATAGTCTTTAAAAATCGTTTGAATCAAACCGAAAATTGAAAATCATAGTTCAGAATTTTAATAATACTTTTATTATTGAAAAATATGAAGATATTAGTAATTTATTCACTTATGAATCTTGTTAGTAATGTTACTGATATGGGTTATATATTTTTTGGTAGTAAATTTAATGAAGATATTAGTAAATCATTCACTTGTAAATCTTGTTAGTAATGTTAATAATTTAGAGAAAATATAAATGAATGGTTAAAATACGAAATATATGTCCTCATTGTAGATAAAATTAGACAAGTAACACAATTTATATTAATAAAGAATAAATATAAATAAGATTTATTTAAAAAAAATATTTAAGTTTAGATGAATATTCTATAATTTTACTTAATCATTTTAATTGTTCATTGCAATGAAAACATTTTAGACACAAATGGACAAGTAACGCAATTTATTTTAATAAAGAATAAATATAAATAAGATTTATTTAAAAAAAATATTTAATATTAAAGATATTTTATTTATATATAAATAATGATTAATTTTATAACAAATAAAATCAATACTAAAAAACCGTTTGAATCAAAAAGAGAACTACAAAATGCAGTTGAAGATTTTAATAATAAAAGTATTATTGAAGAATATGGAGATATTCGTAATTGGGATGTTAGCAATGTTACAGATATGAGTGGTATGTTTTATGAAAGTGAATTTAATGGAGATATTAGTGAATGGAATGTTAGTAATGTTACAGATATGGAATACATGTTTCATTTAAGTGAATTTAATGGAGATATTAGTAATTGGGATGTTAGCAATGTTACAGATATGAGTGGTATGTTTTGTGAGAGTAAATTTAATGGAGATATTAGTAATTGGGATGTTGGTAATGTTACAGATATGAATAATATGTTTAAAAAAAATCAATTTAATCGAGATATTAGTAAATGGAATACTGGTAAGGTTAAAAATATGGCATATATGTTTTATGTAAGTAAATTTAATGGAGATATTAGTAATTGGGATGTTAGTAATGTTACAATTATGCGTGATATGTTTTATGTAAGTGAATTTAATAAAGATATTAGTAAATGGGATGTTAGTAATGTAAAAGATATGAGTTATATATTTAATTTAAGTGAATTTAATGGAGATATTCATAATTGGGATGTTAGTAATGTTGCAGATATGAGTAGTATGTTTTATAGAAGTGAATTTAATGAAGATATTAGTAATTGGGATGTTAGTAATGTTGTAAATATGAGAAGTATGTTCGGTTTAAGTAAATTTAATGGAGATATTAGTAATTGGGATGTTAGTAATGTTACCAATATGTATAGTATGTTTTATAATAGTGAATTTAATGGAGATATTAGTAATTGGAATATTAACAATGTAACAAATATAAGTGGTATGTTTTATGATAGTATTTTTAATAAAGATATTAGTAATTGGAATGTTAGTAAGATTATTAATATGTGTTTTATGTTTAGTACCAGTGAATTTAATGGAGATATTAGTAATTGGGATGTTAGTAATGTTACAGATATGAATAATATGTTTCAAATAAGTAAATTTAATGGAGATATTAGTAATTGGAATGTTAGTAATGTTAAAAATATGAGTGGTATGTTTTCTCATAGTGAATTTAATGGAGATATTAGTAATTGGGATATTACTAATGTTACTGATATGAGGGATATGTTTTATAAAAGTAAATTTAATAGAGATATTAGTAATTGGGATGTTAGTAATGTTACAGATATGAATAATATGTTTCAAATAAGTAAATTTAATGGAGATATTAGTAATTGGAATGTTAGTAATGTTACAAATATGAGAGGTATGTTTTCTCATAGTGAATTTAATGGAGATATTAGTAATTGGGATATTACTAATGTTACTGATATGAGGGATATGTTTTATAAAAGTAAATTTAATAGAGATATTAGTAATTCATTCGCTTGTGAATCTTGTTAGTAAAGATTGAATTTTAAACACTATCAATCACATAATTATTTAATTAGTAATAATGTCAAAATTATTGCAAAAACAATCCAATGTAGGTCACTCTCAATCTACATTAAAATCTAGAGAAGTATTTAAATCTAAAATAGAAAAAACGTTCAAAGAACAATGTAATTTTATAAATAAATTAACAGGAGAAGAATGTTGTATATCATATGATAAAATTAATATAAATAATGATTATATGATATGTAATACTTGTAATAAACAATATTTATTTGAAAATATAAATGAATGGTTAAAAATACAAAATACATGTCCTCATTGTAGATAAAAATGGACAAGTAAAACTATTTATATTAATAAAAAATAAATATAAATAAGATTTGTTTTATAAAAATTGATTTTATTTATATTAAAGATATTTAATTTATATACAATGAATAATTTTATAACAGATGAAATCAATATTAAAAAATCATTTGAATCAAAAGAAGAATTACTAAATGCAGTTCAAAATTTCAATAATAAAAGTATTATTGAAAAATATGGAGATATTAGTAAATGGGATGTTAGCAATGTTACAGATATGAGCGGTATATTTAGTAATAGTAAATTTAATAAAGATATTAGTAATTGGGATGTTAGTAATGTTGTAGATATGAGTTGTATGTTTGCACATAGTAAATTTAACGGAGATATTAGTAATTGGGATGTTAGTAATGTTACAGATATGAGTTTTATGTTTACTAACAGTAAATTTGATGAAGATATTAGTAATTGGGATGTTAGTAATATTACAAATATGAGTTATATGTTTTCTAATAGTAAATTTAATAGAGATATTAGTAATTGGGATGTTAGTAATGTTACTAATATGAGTTGGATGTTTAAAAATAGTAAATTTAATGGAGATATTAGTAATTGGGATATTAGTAATGTTACTAATATGAGTTATATGTTTAAAAATAGTAAATTTAATGGAGATATTAGTAATTGGGATATTAGTAATGTTACTAATATGAGGGATATGTTTCATGAAAGTAGATTTAATAGAGATATTAGTAATTGGGATGTTAGTAATGTTACAGATATGAGATATATGTTTTATAAAAGTAAATTTAATAAAGATATTAGTAATTGGGATATTAGTATTGTTACTACTATGGAATTTATGTTTTCTAACAGTAAATTTGATGGAGATATTAGTAATTGGGATGTTAGTAATGTTACAGATATGAGATATATGTTTTGTAATAGTAAATTTAATAGAGATATTAGTAATTGGGATATTAGTAATGTTACTAATATGAGTGGTATGTTTTGTAATAATGAATTTAATGGAGATATTAGTAATTGGGATATTAGTAATGTTACTAATATGAGGGATATGTTTTCTTGTAGTGAATTTAATGGAGATATTAGTAATTGGAATGTTAGTAATGTTACAAATATGAAGTGGATATTTTATTCTAGTAAATTTAATAAAGATATTAGTAATTGGAATGTTAGTAATGTTACTGATATGAATGGTATGTTTTATGCTAGTGGATTTAATGAAGATATTAGTAATTGGGATGTTAGTAATGTTACTGATATGAATGGTATGTTTTGTAAAAGTAAATTTAATGGAGATATTAGTAATTGGGATGTTAGTAATGTTACTCATATGAATTATATGTTTAAAAATAGTAAATTTAATGGAGATATTAGTAATTGGGATGTTAGTAATGTTATAGATATGAGTAATATATTTTATGATTGTACTATATTAGAAGAATATAAACCAAATATAAAAACGTTCAAAAGAACAATGTAATTTTATAAATAAATTAACAGAAGAACAATGTTGTATATCATATGAAAAAATCAATATAAATAATGATTATATGTTATGTAGTACTTGTAATAAACAATATTTATTTGAAAATATAAATGAATGGTTAAAGATACAAAATATATGTCCTCATTGTAAACAAAATTGGACAAGTAAAACAATTTATATTAATAAATAATAAAATATAATATAATGAAAATAGTAATATATCAAAATCCAATTAATTTAAATCATTTATGATTTAAATTAATTATATTATACATAAAATATAATAATAAAATATAATAATAAAATATAATAAAATAAAAGAATTAATTATAATAATAAATTATATAAATAAAAATTGATTTTTATTTATATAAAAGATATTTTATTTATATATAATGAATAATTTTATAGAAGAAATCTTAAAGATATTAAAGATATTTTATTTATATATAATTAAAAATAATTTTAATGAAAGTAAAATCAATACTAAAAAATCATTTAAATCAAAAGAAGAATTACAAAAGGCAGTTCAAAAATTCAATAATAAAAGTATTATTGAAAAATATGGAGATATTAGTAATTGGGATGTTAGTAATGTTACAGATATGAGTGGTATATTTAGTAATAGTAAATTTAATAAAGATATTAGTAATTGGGATGTTAGTAATGTTGTAACTATGAGGTATATGTTTTTTGAAAGTAAATTTAATAGAGATATTAGTAATTGGGATGTTAGTAATGTTAAAAATATGAGGTATATGTTTTTTAACAGTAAATTTGATAGAGATATTAGTAATTGGAATGTTGGTAATGTTGCTGATATGAGTTGTATGTTTTTGAATAGTGAATTTAATAAAGATATAAGTAATTGGAATGTTAGTAATGTTACAAGTATGACTGAAATGTTTTCTGAAAGTAAATTTAATAGAGATATTAGTAATTGGGATGTTAGTAATGTTATTAATATACAACATATGTTTTTTAACAATTGGTATGTTGGTAATGATACAAATATGAATAATATGTTTTATAATTGTATTATATTAGAGGAATATAAACCAAAGAAAAAAACTTTCAAAGAACAATGTAATTTTATAAATAAATTAACAGAAGAACAATGTTGTATATCATAT
>Ga0209264_1001636_pt1 | contig 12143 bp, 10 predicted proteins | sample SaaInlV_DNA_150m_FD_184687 | JGI IMG/M metagenome (GOLD analysis project Ga0209264, IMG submission 184687) | Marine microbial communities from expanding oxygen minimum zones in the Saanich Inlet - SI075_LV_DNA_150m (SPAdes) (version 2) | ecosystem: Environmental > Aquatic > Marine > Unclassified... | reverse complement strand
TCGACAGATTGATTGAGGCAGGGTTGCATAATCTGTGATTAAAAAGAAGTCAGCGCAAGCCAGCCAATAATCCTCTAACAGCCACAGAGCTTAAAAAGGTTGCTGAATTGCTTGATGATGGTAAAAAAAAATATAACTGATCGAATTTTGTGAGATTAGCTGATCTACAAAGACTCAATTGTATTGGTTTTTCATTATTAACCACAAAATCCTTTAAGGTATAGCACTTGGACGTTTATCATTTGATAACTTCCAAGTTAACCGCTACTGATCTTGACTAGTTACTTGCTAAGTTAGTTACATTATTTTGTTATTTTTCGATGGGTATACGTGTGTCCGGTAAAAAGTCATTGGCATTCCGGGTAGCCATTTCCTCATAAAGCGCCCATTTTGAATCGACAACCTGTTGGGCAAAGCCCATCAATTTGTCAGCTTGTTCATGGTTGCTGCGTTGTAAACTACTGTAGCGGGTTTCATTATAAGCATATTCTTTAACGGGGATACTGGGACGTAAAGAGTCGAGTACGAATGGGTTTTTGCCCTCCGCACCTAAAGTCGGGTTGTATCGGTATAATGGCCAGTAACCGGATTTGACGGCCATTTCCATTTGTTCAAGACCATTTTCCAGATTGATGCCATGGGCAATACAAGGGCTGTAAGCGATGATAACTGATGGCCCGTCATAGGCTTCCGCCTCACGGAAAGCTTGTAGGGTTTGTTGTGGACTGGCGCCGATGGCAATTCTAGCCACATAGACGTTACCGTATGCGATAGCCTGCAAAGCCAAATCCTTCTTGGGCACTAATTTACCGTGTGAGGCAAATTTAGCTACGGCAGCAATTGGTGTCGATTTGGAAGCCTGACCACCGGTATTAGAATAAACTTCGGTATCCATGACCAGAATATTCATGTCGTGACCAGTAGCCAGAACGTGATCAATACCGCCATAGCCAATATCGTAGGCCCAGCCGTCACCGCCAATAATCCAGATGCTGCGACGAACGAAATTATCAACTACTGATAACAGTTCTCTGGCTTTTAGGTTGTTTAGGTGTTCCAGTTGTTCTTGTAATTGAGCAACACGAACGCGTTGTTTTCGAATGTCGCTTTCTTTTGCTTGTGGTGCATTAAGAATTTCTTCAACTAAAGTATCATCAAAATGGTCTTTGAGTTCATTTAAAAGACGACGTGCCAGAGCAACATGTTGATCAGTAGTTAAACGATAGCCTAAGCCGAATTCGGCGTTATCTTCAAATAGGGAATTAGACCAGGCAGGGCCTTTGCCCTCTGAGTTTTGTGACCAAGGTGTTGTGGGTAGGTTACCGCCATAGATGGAGGAACAACCGGTGGCATTGGCGGCTAACATACGATCACCGAATAATTGGGTAATCAGTTTCAGATAAGGCGTTTCACCACAACCCGCACAGGCGCTGGAGAATTCAAATAACGGTTCCAGAAATTGAACACCACGGACATTGGAAAAATCGACTCTAGCGCGATCATTGTAAGGCAATGCTTCAAAGAAGGCAGCGGCATTTTTCTCGACTTCAAAATGCTCAGCTTTAGGTGTCATATTTATGGCTTTAAAGTTTTCATCGTGTTCTGAAACGGCAGGACAGGCTTTGACACATAAGCTACAACCGGTACAATCTTCAGGAAAAACTTGGATGGTGTAGCGCATATCGGGGAACCCGCGGGAGCCGACTTTAGCGGCTTTAAAGCCGTCAGGAGCTTGATCTAGTTTTTCTTTTTCGTAGAATTTGGCACGTATTGTTGCGTGTGGACAAACGATTGAACAGTTGCCACACTGGATACAAAGATCAGACTCCCAAATAGGAATGTCCTGTGCGATATTGCGTTTTTCCCATTGGGTCGTGCCTGTTGGATAAGTCCCATCAGCAGGTAATTGACTAACGGGTATTTTATCGCCACGTCCGGCGACCATTTCAAAAGTAACCAGTTTGACAAATTCAGGTGCTTTGGCAAAGGAACTTTCAGCGTTATCAAACGATGTGGTAATAGCTGCTGGAATTTTGACTTTTTGTAATCGACTCAAGGATTGATCTATTGCAGCAAAGTTTTTTTGTACAACTTCGGGACCTTTTTTGGCATAAGTTTTCTCAGCATATTCTTTAATCTTGCTGATCGCTTGATCTTTAGGCATAACGCCGGACAAGGCAAAAAAACAGGTTTGCATAACGGTATTAATGCGTCTGCCCATACCGGTTTCTTTCGCAACTTTAACACCGTTGATGACATAGAACTGGATTTCTTTGTCGATCAATTGCTGCTGCATTTGTTCAGGTAATTGTTCCCAAATTCTATCGGCATCGTAAGGGCTATTTAATAAGAAAGTAGCGCCTTGTTTGGCACGATCTAACATTTGCGTCGTTTTGATAAAGTTATAGTCATGACAGGCTATAAAATTAGCCGATTCTATGAGGTAAGGGGCTTTGATTGGGTCAGGACCAAAACGCAAATGGGATATGGTCTGCGAACCTGCTTTCTTTGAATCATAAACAAAATAACCCTGAGCATGAAATTGTGGTTCATTACCGATAATTTTAATGCTGTTTTTATTAGCACCTACCGTGCCATCAGAACCCAGACCAAAAAACATGGCGCGTACGACATTTTCGGGTTCAATATCCAATGTTTCAGTGATATCTAAACTAGTATGAGTGACGTCATCAATAATGCCGATTGTGAAATTGTTTTTGGGCTGCTCAGCTTTAAGTTCCTGAAAAACGCGAGCGGCCATTGTTGGCGTAAATTCCTTACTGGATAGGCCATAACGTCCGCCAATAATACGCGGCATGATTTTAATTTCGTTGCGGGCAAACGCTTGGCTCAATTCAGTTATGACATCTTTATAGAGTGGTTCACCACAGTTGCCAGGTTCTTTAGTACGGTCCAGTACTGCAATGCTTTGTACAGACTGAGGCAAAGCAGCAATAAAATTTTTAGCGCTAAAGGGACGATAAAGACGAACATTGAGAACACCGACATTATCCCCTAGAGTATTGAGTTTTTCAGCGGTAGCTATAGCAGTTTCTATTCCTGACCCCATCATGATAATGATACGTTCAGCTGTTTCAGGGCCATGGTATTCAAATGCCTGATAACGTCGTCCTGTAACTTGAAAAAACTGCTCTAAAACTTCATCAAATATATCTATCGTACCATCATAGTATTGATTAGAGCTTTCACGCCCCTGAAAATAGGTGTCCGGATTTTGTGCTGTACCTCGCATAAACGGTTTATCCGGGTTCAAGGCCCGTTGTCGATGAGCAAAAACTAACTCATCATCAATCATGGTCCGAATTTGCTCGTCCTCTAATAAGGTGATTTTATTAATTTCATGTGAGGTCCGAAAACCGTCAAAGAAATGAATAAATGGAATACGAGATTTCAATGTTACCGCCTGAGAAACTAGCGCCATATCGTGTGCTTCTTGAACACTACTGGCAACAACTTGAGCAAAGCCTGTCATGCGCACCGACATGACATCTTGATGGTCACCAAAAATTGATAAACCCTGCGTAGCAAGGGAACGAGCGGCAACATGAATGACTGTTGAAGTTAGTTCTCCGGCAATCTTATACATATTAGGAATCATTAACAACAATCCTTGAGAAGCGGTAAATGTTGTTGTTAATGCACCTGTTTGTAATGAGCCATGCAAGGTTCCCGCAGCGCCTCCTTCACTTTGTAACTGGGCAATGGTTGGCACTGACCCCCAGAGATTCTTGGTCCCTTCAGTGGTCCATTGTTCGCAAAATTCTGCCATGGCGGAAGAAGGTGTGATCGGGAAAACGGCACAAACCTCATTGGTTCGGTATGCAACATAAGCGGCTGCTTCGCCGCCATCGAAAGTGACTTGTTTTGCCATGATAATTTTTCTGATTAAGTTATGTTGACTATTTTTTCAACCATATGGATGGCGGCAGTGGGGCACTGCAAAGTACAAGCAGTACATCCGGTACAAAGTGATTCATTGACATCATAAAACTTGCCTTTGCCTAGCTTGATAATCGCACCTTCTGGACATGCGCCATAACAACCGTCACATTCAAAACAATTGCCACAAGAGTAACAACGGCTCGCTTCGTAAGTAGCTTCGTCTTGGCTCAGACCGCCTAAAACCTCTTCAAAAGTTTGATTTCTTTGTTCAGGAGGAATGGCGGGTTGTTCTGATTGGTCAGCATCGGTGTTATACCAAAGATTTAATTCTTTATGTTCGACAATGTGACTTTTCAAGGGTTGCTGGTATTGCGTATTGCGTAGATAGGCATCTATATTGCGAGCGGCTTTTTTACCATGTCCGGTAGCGATAGTTACTGTACGAGCGCTAGGCACCATATCGCCACCAGCAAAAACGCCGTGAACAGCGGTCATCATTTGTTCATCCACTGCAACAACACCATCGCTTTCTACTTCAATTTCGGGAAATGTTTTTAATAACGCAGAATCTATATTCTGACCTAATGCTAAAATAACAGTGTCAGCTTTTAGAATTTCGTAGGTTCCTGTAGGTTGTGGTCGCCCGTTGTTATCCAACTCCATAACTTCGACTTTAACCTGACTATCTTCATCCAGTTCGACAATAGTTCTTAACCAATGAAATACCACACCTTCTTCAATCGCTTCAGCTGCTTCAAAGTCATGTGCCGGCATATTCTTACGATCACGACGGTATATCACCATGGTTTCGGCACCTAAGCGCTTGGCAGTACGTGCTGCATCCATCGCAGTATTTCCACCGCCGTAGATGGCAACCCGTTTACCAATTTTTGGGGTATTACCCATGCCGATATCACGTAAGAAAGTTACAGCATCCAGAGTATCGCTATTAATATTTATAGGGATTTCTACCGAGCGACCAATATGGGCACCAACAGCAACAAAAACGGCATCGAAATTACCTTCTTCTTTTTCGGTCTTGAGGTTTTCGACTTTATGATTGAGTGTTATTGTGACCCCCATATCTTCGATGCGTTTAACTTCAGCGGCCAAAATATCACGAGGCAGACGATAAGACGGTATACCAAAATGCATCATACCCCCGGCAATCGGTCCGGCGTCACGAATTTCAACCTGGTGTCCCAGACGCGCCAAATGGTAGGCTGCGGAAAGACCACTGGGTCCTCCACCGACGATTAAAACTTGTTTATTGGATTTTTCGCCAATTATTTTGGGCTTCCAACCATTTTCAAAGGCCAAATCACCAAGAAAACGTTCGACTGCATGAATACTTACAGCGCCATCAACGTTGACACGGTTACAGGAGGTTTCACAAGGGTGATAACAAACGCGACCATGTACTGCAGGCATCGGATTGTCTTCGAGTAATCGATTCCAAGCATCTTCATAACGCTCAGCTTGTGATAAATCTAACCAGCTTTGTATGTTTTCACCAGCTGGACAAGCATGATTACAAGGCGGCAGGTAGTCTTCATAAACAGGAACCTGTCGCTGCTGGGGGCCAGTACCCGTACTCAGGCTGAGATCTGGCGGGTTAGTCATATCTTTGTATTTCATAGCACTATACTCACGACAACTTAATATATTGATTACACCGATAATTTATGTGCGAATCTGGTTTTTGCCTTAAACAAGAGGCATACACGTTCAAAAATTGAAAGCCTTATATCGCACCTGAATTGATGGAATGTCAAGTGATAAAGGATTTTTATTACCGATATCGGGTCTTTTAGCTTGAATATTTAATCAATTTGTTCGGGCTGTTTGACCACTTATTAGCCTAATAAATCAATCTTTCTCCGTTACCAAATCGGTTATGTATTCACTGCTAAAGAAGAAATGTAGGCGGTAGATTAAATGCAGGAGTAATGACAGCATCGCCATGTTCATGTTCTCCAAGAATTCGGCAATAAGTCTCAAGATGCTTGCCAGCACGGTTATGAATAATTCCACATAACCCCTCACCTGCACGTAGACTGGGAATATCCGGGTTGGCGATGGCATCAACCACAAACATTTGAATGCTGCCATAGTAAAAATAAATCATACGTTATATTAGTTTTTGTTGTGTGTTGTTGAGTAAAAAAGATGTTTGGGTGTAAGGTAGAAGTTGGTTAAGTAGAACTGATTAAGGGAACTTAAGAAATGGAGATGCTACAGAAGATATGTTTCGTTTTACTGCTGACAACATTATCGAGCGTTTATGCTGGGAATTGTTTTGAGGGTAAGGATATAGAAGATTGTCGTGTGAAAGCAGAACAGGGAGATTCTTCAGCACAATACAATTTAGCGTTGATGTATTCCAACGGAAAAGGTGTCCCACAAGATTCCAAAGAAGCAGCCAAGTGGTATAGGAAGTCAGCAAAACAAGGAGATCAACACGCACAAAACAAATTAGGAACGATGTATCGTTATGGATGGGGTGTCTCTCGAGATGCTGAAGAAGCAGTCAAGTGGTTTAGGCAGTCAGCAGAACAAGGAGATCAACACGCACAAAGCAATTTAGGAAGGATGTATCGCTATGGATGGGGGGTCTCTCGAGATTACAAAGAAGCAGTTAAATGGTATAGGTTGGCAGCAGAACAAGGACTTGCTAAGGCACAATATAATTTGGGGGTGATGTATGCTAAAGGACAAGGTGTTCTTAAAGACTCTGTCATGGCACACATGTATTGGAATATGGCGGCAGTTAGTGAACATGAAGATGCGATAAAAGGTAGAGGTATTGTTGAGAAAAAGAAATGACTTTTTCACAAATAGCAGAAGCACAGAAATTACAAAAGAATGGATGCCGACACATCTTATATTCTTGGTCTGCCGTAATTTACCTTCACTTGTTTCTTCTACGCTTTTTTAACTCTAATTTTATTACCCGCAATGTCTTTACCGTTTAGCGCTTGCATTGCGACTTTTAGATGACCGACTTTAGGCATCTCGACAAAACCAAAGCCTTTTGATTCACCTGTGATTTTATCCATAACTAAATCACACGATTGCACATCACCGTATGCTTCAAACAATGCTTTCAATTCATTTTCTGAAAGTGAGCGAGGCAGATTTCTTACTAATAATTTCATTTTTTAACCGTATTTTATGAGCATAAGACTTGCCAAGAATAGGAATTCCAAGCAATAAAATCAAGGTATTATTAAGTTTTCTATAACAATCAGCCTATCAACATGTATGCAAAAAACAAAGTAAGGAGAGATTAAATGCGCCAATTCCATATGCTTGAAAAAATGATGATTAACTCTGAATTTTTCACATTGTCAGGTTTTGAAGCACATAGAAACCTGTTGCGCGCTCTGGAAGAACATACCGGTTCAGCCTGCTTGTAATACCCACTTACCGTTTGATTAAACCCATATTCTGTTATCGGGTTTGCTTCAATAATTTAGGGGAAGGCTCACCCTGGCAGGAGTTTGGATGCGTATATTGTATCAATATAACTTTAATTATTTAGCAAAAAAAAGCTGGGCTAACTTAGGGTCATATCACTTTGTTTTTAAACTTGTTCTACCCGTCACTAATTCCAATTCTTGAATGGTCACAATGTAATCATCAAGTCTATTCTTTTTAGCATCCACACTATTTGGAATAATCCAATCAATAGGGCGGTCGTTACGGATAATGACTTTCCAAAATGCATCAGGTGTTTTGACTCCATGGGATTCAGTAAAAAAATCATCATTTAGATTATTGCCCCATAGAACACCACCAATAATCAGGAGTTCATTAATACCACGATAACATTCGGTTATTTTCTTAGTCACTAGCTAAGCACCACGATTCATCTTAGCGGCTTACATTTTATTTTTAGTTTTGCTTGTCGCAGTTGCACTTTCAGGATTTGAGGGCCAAAAATGGCGAGGGTACCTACCTTTCATTTCCTTCTGTATTTCGTGATAACTGCCTTTCCAAAAACCTTCAAGGTCTTGTGTGAGCTGAAGTGATCGATGGGCAGGAGAGAGAAGATCCATGAGTAAGGGTATCTTTCCCATACATAGCTCAGGTGTGGAAGAGAGGCTATAGACCTCTTGCATGCGCACTGACAATTTTGCCGGCCCATTAAGTTGGTAGCTGATTGATATCTTTGAGCCGCTGGGTACTTTTAAGCGTTTTGGAAGAAGTGCATCGAGTGAGGTTTGCAGATTCCAGTCAAAACAGTTTTTTAAAGGCTCAATTAAATCGACTTTTCTAAGTTGCTCGAGGTTGTTAATATTATTTAGAAATGGCGCAAGCCAAGTGTCTAAAGTGGTTAATAAGTACTGCTCATTCATTGTCGGATATTCATCACGGAAGTGCTTGTGTGCTAAAGTCATTCTTATCAGCAACTGTATAACATCGTTAGTATCTTTTTCGGCTAGGTTATTGGTAAAACAATTAAATAGGCCAAAACCTTTCTTCTCGATTAGATTTATCCAGGCTGTCGTTCGGGTTGCCTCATCAATGGCGGTGTTAATAGGTTTTTTATTCACGACAATAGCGTTAAGCATAAGCCGGTCTTCATACGAAAATCGGCCATTTTTTTCAATAAACTCGCACACCTGCTCGTGCTGGAAAAGGTGGGGTAGATGTTCTTCTAGCAGGTGAATGTCGATGGCCGTTGCAGAGAAAATATGTGTGCCTTTCTTGCCGCCTAATTCAGCAATGGCAATAAACTCATCGTTAATCCATTGATCATTACGGTAATCTACACCGGCGCCATTAGCCAGCAAATAACCTTCACCGCGTCTTTTTCCCAGTCTATCGGGGTAGGCTAAAGCAACTAATAAGGGGAGGTATGATATCTCTAATCTTGATCGTGGTTTATGGTTTAATCGCTTCAGCCAGAATTGAAGTTGTTTGGTAAAGACCGGGTGAGGTGATTTAAGTTGGACTTGCAGTGCTGAAGTAAGTTCGGCTTGTTGGCTAACACGGCTCTCTAATAATGCGAGTAGGTAAATGCTTAATAATTCGATGCCTGCTAGCTGAGATTCGAGCTTCTTGGCTTTAATCAACATATGCGCCCAGCGGATGTCGGTCCCTAATTGAAGTAGCTGTTTGCCCAGTTCGGTTAATTTATTTTGATTGTTCACTGCCTCTAACATAAAAAGTAAATCATTGGCTTGTTGCTGCTGCGCTAAGGTGGGCTGATCTAATAGTATGAGTTGATTTAAATCTGTTCCCCATTGCTTAGTTTCTAATAGCAGCGGGCTAATGTCAGAAGATAATATATCCGGTATATCATGTGATTCGCGGCGCTTAAAGGTTTCTTTTGAGCCTAACCTATATACAACTCCTGGCTCGATACGACCTGCTCGTCCTGCGCGCTGGACCGCAGAGGCGATTGAGATATTGACAGTTTTTAGTTCAGTAACGCCAGTATTGAGGTTGAATTTAGCAGCGCGCTTTTTACCGCTATCAATAACAATACGAATGCCTTCAATGGTTAAACTGGTCTCAGCCACATTGGTAGCTAACACAATCTTTCGTTCACCTATTTTGGCGGGAGCTATGGCAGCTTGTTGTGTCTTTTTTGTTTGATCACCGTATAAAGGGCAAATATGAATATTATCGCTAAGGCCTGAAAGCTGTTGGGCAACACGATTGATTTCTCGTTGGCCTGGTAAGAAAACTAAACAGCTGCCGGCTTGCTCATTGATAGCTTTTTTAATCAGAGCTGGAATTTCATCCAGCCAGCGTTGCTCATCCCTTAACGGGTGATAAACCTCTTCTATAGGGTAACTGCGCCCTTCAGAAGTGATGACGGGGCAATCGAACTTGGCTTGTATCTTGTCGGCATCTAGGGTTGCTGACATTAATAATATCTTTAAGTTATCTCGAAATACTGTTTGAGTTTCAAGGGCAAAGGCCAGTGCAGTATCAGCGGCAATAGAGCGTTCGTGAAATTCATCAAATATGATGCAGTCAATGTCAGTTAATTCAGGATCATTTTGTAACATGCGTGTCAGCATGCCTTCAGTGACAATTTCCAGTTTGGTGTTTTTACTTACGAATTTTTCTTGGCGAATTCTTAATCCAATACTCCCACCTAACTTTTCATTTTGACACTGTGCTAAGTAGTTGGCGATATTTCGAGCTGCAAGCCTTCTGGGTTCTAGCATGACTATATGCTTGAAGTGCCCATCGCGTATGAGTTGCAGGGGTAACCAGGTTGACTTGCCTGCGCCAGGCGGCGCTTGCAACAGTGCCATATCATGGTGTTTCAGTGTTTCAACTAAGTCAGGATACACTTGTGTTACGGGTAGCAAGATGATGATTCCATTAAATGAAGGCTGCGCTGCGTAAAATAGCAGTTTTTAACCATTTTTATGACATTTTTAGCGATTAAAAGTAAAACCTATTTTCTCTGAAACTTGGCAATCTGATTATTTCAGCAGCTTAGTTCATAGGTGGATAAAAATGTTATGACCATTGAGAAAATTTTTGTTTTGAGAAAGTACTCTCGTACCAGTGCCCCTAGTATAAGGCGAGGTGGCCTATCAGTAATATAAGTGTCAATCTTAAAGACATGTAAATGTTGTAAAGCCCCATGGCCAGATAATCGTTGAATTTTAAGGTAGCCACCATCGTAGTTCTAGCTCATTTCATTGCCCTTTAGTAAAAATTTTTATTTCGTAATTGTTTAAGTTTGCCACGCTGTGTTTTGCTGTCTACTCTTTTTTTCTTAGCGTTTTTGCTTGGTTTGGTTGCACGTCGTATTTTTTGAACGGTAGTGGCACTTTTGATGATGGTGGTTAATCGCTCTAGTGCATCGGCACGATTTTTTTCTTGCGTGCGGTGTTGCTGCGCTTTTATGATGATAACGCCATCTTTGTTAATGCGCTGATCTTGTCGCTCGAGTAAGCGTTGTTTATAAAACGCTGGCAACGATGAAGCCTTAATATCAAAACGTAAATGAATAGCCGAAGATACTTTGTTTACATTTTGACCGCCTGATCCTTGTGCGCGAATGGCTGAGAGTTCAATCTCATCGTCAGTAATACTGATATGTGGCGATATTTTTAGCAAGGTATATTGTTCGATTAAGTCTTTTCCACGAGCTGATCCTGAAAAAAGGCTTAGCGAGCATCTTTATGGCTGGATAGCGGTTATTTGATTCGTTTTTACGAGCGTTTTTGCTCGCGCCGTTTGTTTTGCTCGCTTTGCTTGGCGGTAAATATAACAAGTTCTTTCTCAGCCCATTCAGTCGCTTCTGCTTCTGTTTTAAAGCCGGCTTGAGTTTTAGAAACGATGGTTTTTTTTGCGCTTGCGCGGCGTATTACTTCTGCGCTCCAAGTGTCTTTTTCTTGTGATGTGCGAATACTGTATTTTTTGCTTTCTTTCATGGTGTGTTGAGTTCTATTAAAGTTAAAAGATTATTTTCTAAAAGGGGGCGCTACCCTTTGTTTGGTCTTCCTTGCGGCCTTGATTTGGCTGGTTTCTTTTATTGTTGCACTGTACTTTCTATCGAGTCTGTTCTGTGATTTAAACGTTGCAATGTTGGTCTATTAATGAAGTGCTAATAAAGTTTCTGGCAGGTGTTTAAAGAAAGTTATTTTTGGAGAATATAACACGAACATGAACAAATCGCTTTGGATGAAATTAGTTATTTCTTTTGTGCTTCTAATAGGTCTGGTTTTAAGGGGCACACAATCGATAGATAAAAGTGGTGAAAAGGAAATAGATCAATCAATGGTAGGAATGTTTCTTGGGTTTTGTAGATGGAGATTTAACGTGTATTAGTTCCGCCTTAATCTGACACTTCAGCTTGAACTGAAGAGAGTTACCCGTTTTGATAAAGGTGTCGAATCTTTAATCAAAACATACAAGAGGTAACTTTCAATGATTCATACTAACAATCCAATCATCAAACACAAAGCTGGCCTGTAAAGTTATGGGTGTCTCACGAGATACATTTTATCGATACCAGGAACTTGTCGAAACTGGCGGAATGGACTCACTCATCGATAAGTCTCGAAGAAAATCCAATGTAAAAAACAGGGTTGATGAGACAACAGAGCAAGCGGTTATTGCTTCAGCCATTGAACAACCGGCATATGGACAACATCGAACCAGCAATGAGCTACGCAAGGTAGGGGTGTTTGTATCGGGCAGTGGCGTACGCTCAATCTGGGTGCGAAATAACCTTGAGAACTTTAAGAAACGACTTAAAG
>Ga0209264_1001631_pt1 | contig 12165 bp, 9 predicted proteins | sample SaaInlV_DNA_150m_FD_184687 | JGI IMG/M metagenome (GOLD analysis project Ga0209264, IMG submission 184687) | Marine microbial communities from expanding oxygen minimum zones in the Saanich Inlet - SI075_LV_DNA_150m (SPAdes) (version 2) | ecosystem: Environmental > Aquatic > Marine > Unclassified ... | reverse complement strand
CGTTCGATTTTATCCCCCAAACTCATAATCCATTCTGCGGTTTCTACTATTGAAAATGTTCGATATACACTAAAACCCTTGAACATTTGCATAGATACAATAGCAGAATACGCAATACGTTTTTCCAATTCGGTCCTACATTGTGAAAATCCCCCTTCAATTACGTAAAAAATCGAATGTGGCGGATAACCGCTACTATGTATTAATCTATGTGATTGTTCTTCGTAACGCTTGTCTTTAATAGATGCCAATAAGTCCGGTATCGTTTTTCGTTCGATTAACAATACCGGTTTGTTGTCATCGGTAGTTATTAAAATGTCTCCGAGTAGGAGTGTATCTTTTTCGAGTATATTGTATCCGAATTTACTGTTGGATATACGTAAATTTTCACACTTATCGTATAAATCATGCTCTCTATCGTCTATAATAATACGCATTGTCGGGTTATAATATAAACAATATGATAGAATTATATTGTTTATTGATTATATAATATTTTACTTAAAAAATAGTAACTTACATGTATCTCATGCCGATAGGACGAGACGACCTGGTGGTAGAGGAGAGAGGCATCTTCAGAACATTCATGTTCTGGCTGGTATTGTTAAGGTGGATAGACATCCAGGCGGTGCGACCGACCTGCTGGGGAAGTCCGGCCTTCTTGTTTCCACCCCCGGAAGATTGATTGACAATAGATGAGGCGTTACGCGCCTTACTGGAAGCATTCATTAAAACCATGATGATATATAATTACTAAAGATATTTTATCGTTTCTATAAAATTGATAATAGATAAATAATGCGTTCTTGTACCACATACACAAACGTAGACTTCATTTTATTTCCTTAATAACATGAATTCGGACGAAGATATTATTGTGCAGAAAAATAGTGAAGGTGAAGAAACCTACGTGTTTGACCCATATAATCCCCTAAATATATTGATTACTGATGCTGAAATTAACCAACTTCTTATGAAGTATGGCGTAAATTCTGATATTTATAATTATAATTTATATAAACGAGCATTTGTTCATCGGTCTTATATCAAGCGTCCAAGTCTTGAAAACAAACAAAATAATGTGATTATTACAGAAAAACCCGATAACTGTTTGCCGCTGTATTCTAAATCAAATGAACGATTAGAATTTATTGGAGATGGCGTATTAGAATGTATCACTAAATATTATTTGTACCGTCGATTTCCTAAAGAAAATGAGGGTTTTATGACGGAAAAGAAAATCGCACTAGTCAAGAACGAATCCATTGGACGCATGGCATACGAGATGGGACTTCATAAATGGATTGTCTTATCTAAAAATGCGGAATCGAAGCAAATACGCGTTAATCATAAAAAATTGGGGTGTTTGTTTGAAGCATTCATTGGCGCACTATTCTTAGATTTCAATCGTATGGATATCAATGATGAACACGAGTGGTTTAAAAATACATTTGTCTGCGGTCCAGGTTTCCAAATGGTTCAAGTATTCGTTGAAAGCGTATTTGAAAAACACGTCGATTGGATTAGTTTGATTCGCAACGACGATAATTATAAAAATATATTACAGGTGAAAATACAAAAAGAATTCAAAGTCACTCCAGATTACTTGGAAATTGAACAACACGATACAGACAATGGGTATCATATGGGCGTTTATTTGCGGTTAGGTATACCTATTCATATGGTCGACCCGACATCTGCTTTGCGAATTGACAAGTTTCAATCATACAATGATATTCATATGCATATGTCACAACACGGCAAAATATTCTTGTTCTTGGGTGAAAGCATTCATAAAATAAAGAAAAAAGCAGAACAAATTGCGTGCGAGTCCGCCATCAAAAAATTAAATGCGTTTACCATCTAATTATTCCATTATTTAAATTATACCACTTCATAAACAGTCATACGTAAACTTTGTGTTATCACATTTTTTTTGTTATGGTTTTCATTGAAATATTTATTTGATTTATCCAATAATCCCAACATAGGTAAACTGTTTATACGTTTTTTGATAAAATTCACCAATCGCATTTCTTTTTTAGGGTCCGATTTTTGGTTGAAATTGATTGATTTGTCATTATTTTTAGATGTCCAACGTATAAACTCTTTCGCATTGTACATTAACACCATCTTAAGAAGATAGTACGACACGACTGATGTATTTTCTTTGTAATTGTTTCGACGAACATTTGCTAATTTAGTTTGTTTAAATAAGTCGTCGAACTTCATGTTGTAATGATTCAATACTTTCGCACATTGAAACAATGTAAATCGACGTTCGTTATTTAATACAGTATTGAATATGCTTTCCATGTCTGATGAACCACGTTTTTTCATATCATAAAATGCGACAAATAAACTATTTATCAGTTCAGCCCAACATTCCGTATACGATTCATACAGACGAAAATCCGTTTCTATAGGTATGTATGTATACATTAACTTGTTTGTGTTTTGTGACCCATTTGCCGAAAAATCCATACCCATATTGTGAAAAGTTTCGTGAATGAATGTTTTGAACCATTCTTCTTCGCGGAAAATACAGATGTCGGTTTCCGTTTTACAAGAAGTAGTAAATGCGGTATTCGCATGTTCACGGTCAATTATATTGTATTGTTTGGGTAATCTTTTTTTATGTTGTGTTAAATACATGTTGATTTTTACGTATTTTGAACATTTTGGACTTGCATATCTTGATGCTATACACAGCCACATATAAATCTTTTTGAAGTGTTCGTCTATCTCATGATTCATATATTTTTTCGTTCCATCAAAATGCATGTATACATCGAATATACGGTCTTGTATATTGAAACGAGCTACGTATTTCACAATTTTCATATCACGAACCACAGTTTGTATTGTTTCGGGCAAATAGTTTGGTAATCGTAATTGAGAATCGTGAATTAATACAAACTTGTTTGATAATTTATTGTACTCTGATTCACCATTATACAACAATTCCGCCATATGTTTCAATATAGGTAACTCGCTAAATTTGTATTCCTCTTTCATATCCTCTTTCATATATATATTGTCATTCAACACATTCAATATATGTCGAGTTGAATATTTCATTATATATAATGTACATATTTCTTTTTATTACACTTAGTTTTTATCATTTTGTATTTACGGTTGTAGTTCACAAAGCATATATCATAAGCAAATAATTTATTTAGTGTTATTGTATATAATTAGACGTTCGAATGAATCAAAATATAGTCTATGTATTATTTTTTCTGGTTTTTTTATTGATAGTATTCCATTTCTTTGATTTTGACCAAGAAGCAAACACGTATGAACTGATTCCAAAAATACAACTTCAAATTGACGGTTATTGTGTAGGTTCTCAATTATTTACAAAGAATGAATTGTCTTATATGCATACATGTATGCGACATCATCAATACAAAGACCTTCAAGCGTCAATACAATCCCAACAGCGGTTGACCCATTTTATGAAAACAAATTTGGGTCAGCATTACGTATTACAAGATTATATATGGGTCATTGAAAAATCGCACGTAAACACATGTCATCGTGATAATAATGGTGATTTTTTTAATAGTAAACAAAAATATCCTTCTTACACAATGATATTATTCTTAGAAGATATGGATAAATGTCTTAGCGTATATGCTGGTAGCCATAAAAGTAAATGGTCACATTGTGTAAACTTTACCACACCATTACAAAATATTATTTGTAATAAAGGAGATATGATTATTTTTAATGCGAATTTGATACACGTGGGCGCGTTGAACACAAATACTGACAATGCGCGTATTCAAATGAAGATTACGCACAAAGAAGATATCGGTACACTGAATTATTATCAAGATTTCCACAAGGTAGCGAATAAAGAAAGCCACGTTCCCAAACCTATACAAAAAATTCAACGGTCTCTTAGTTGTACATTTCCCATTGTATCCGATATCACACAAAATACAAATATAGAAACGTCTCGTGGGTCAGATAATGGGGTTTCCATTCCACTCCACCAAAAATTGTTCTCCTTTATTTTTTACGGAAACAGTGACTTTTATGATTTACCCAATGCTTTTTGATTTACCCAGAAACAGTTATAGAAGATAATTTATAGTATTATATTATATACTCAGTTATGAATATTCCTCATACATATTTAGAATTGTTAGAAAAAAAGGGTATTCCAGCAAAACGTCGAGATATACAAATTAACCTCCAAAGAAATAATAATGAAGATGTTCTCGAACCAGTTGAAATGAAACCAATCAAAGAAACTGAAAAAGATGAAATGATTGAAGGAACCTTTATCGAGGAACCGGAAGTACAATTGAAACCACAACGAGAACCTAAAAACATTTCAATTGTTGATAAACGTACCTCTGCAAATGTAGACCGCGAATTAGTTATAGAAAAACTCCGACAGCTTGGTAAACTCCCAGTATATTCAAATAATCTACCTATGCCCAGAACCCAAATACCGATGGTCCCTTATATGGAAAAAATGACCGAACCAAGTGCTATCAAATTGACTAATAAAATCGTGATTGACGAAGCACCTACGTTCTCGATGGATGTTCAAGAGATAGAAACAGAACAAGACGAAATAGATACACCTTTGTTTCCGGACATTAGTGAACAATCAGAACCAATCCAAGAAAAGGAAGAAGTATCCGAGACTGTTCCAGAGGAACAACCCGTCGACGAAATAGAAGACCTGGATGAGCCTATACAAGATAAAGTAGAGATAGCGGTCAAGGAACCTGAGCCAGTGGTGATCCCTGCCCCTAAAAAACGTGGTCGCAAACCGAAGGTCAAACAACCACTCGAAGACATTGACCTAGACGCAATTGATTTGACTACTGCCGTTATACGTTCTCAGAAAATATCTGACCGACTTCCCAAAGACAAAGAAAAAAATATTATTATGGCATCTCCTTATTATTTGAATAATCGTAAGATGTTTGTTTCTAAGTTACGTGGATTATTTGAACCCAGGCGTCAAGAATTAATGAATATAACTGACGACGTCAGCTGTGACCGTAAGACCGACCAAACCGAATTTGATTTACTAACCCATCAGAAAATCGTACGCGATTACTTGAATTTATATACTCCTTATCGCGGATTGTTATTATATCACGGTTTGGGTTCAGGTAAAACGTGCACATCTATTGCGATTGCTGAGGGAATGAAACAAAATAAACAAGTTATCGTTATGACTCCCGCCTCACTGAAGATGAATTTTTTCAGCGAAATGAAGAAATGCGGTGACGATTTATATCGCAAGGACCAATATTGGGAATTCGTTTCCATTGAAGGAAATTCACAACTGACAGGTATGTTATCCCGTGCGTTGTCTTTGTCGGTTGAATTCATTCGCCAACAAGGAGGCGCGTGGTTTCTGAATGTCAAAGAACAATCTAATTTTGCACAACTAAGCGCTGAACAACAAATATCCATCGATAATCAGTTAAATGAAATGATTCGTTCCAAATACAAAGATATCAATTATAATGGTCTTACCCAGAATTCGTTAATGAAACTTACTGATAATATGTCTAAGAATCCGTTTGATAATAGTGTCGTCATTATCGACGAAGCACATAATTTCGTGAGTAGGATTGTGAATAAAATCAAAAAACCCGATTCGATTGCGTATGTTTTGTATGATTATTTGATGAAGGCCACTAATGCTCGTATTGTATTGCTTTCCGGTACACCTATTATTAATTATCCTAATGAAATTGGTGTGTTATTCAATATTTTACGAGGATATATCAAAACTTGGAGCTTACCAGTGCAAGTCCAAACAAAGAAAAAGGTGAATACTGATACCATTTTGGAAATGCTCGATAAAGGCAACATGAGAACATTTGATTATGTAAATTATAGTAACAATGTTCTCACAATTACCCGTAATCCTTTTGGATTCATTAATGCGAAGAAACGTGGTGTTCTCAAGAAGACACATAAAGATCGTCCAACTAAACCGAATACTACCCGAAAGAAACCTCAAAAAGGAGGTGATAGTTCAGATGTATTTGACCGTTACGATGGTGTGCGTCTGGATGAGGCAGGAAATCTTTCGGATGAAGATTTTATGAATAAAATAGTAGCAATATTACAAAAAAACCAAATTGAAATTCTCTCCAAAAATATCAAGATCGATTTCTACAAATCACTGCCCGATGTATCTGACGAATTCATTTCTACATTTGTAGATGGAGATACCGAAACTGCTAAAAACGTTTCTCTGTTTCAGCGCAGAATCTTAGGTCTCACGTCTTATTTCCGCAGTGCCCAAGAAGAATTATTGCCCAGATATGAAGAAACCGACCAAGGTGATATTTACCATGTAGAGAAATGCGAAATGTCCGACCATCAATTCGATATCTACGAGAAAATACGTAAAATCGAGGCAGACAAGGAAAAGCAAATGCAGAAACGCAAGAAGAAACAAGCAAAGGGGGACGAGCTATTCAATATTTCGAGTAGTTACCGCATTTTCTCACGAGCAGCATGTAATTTCGTGTTTCCTAATGAAATTGAAAGACCTACCCCGGGAGATGGTGAAATTAATGAGAACCTCCTCGACATGGTTCCTGCGAAAGTGGCACATGAAACAGATAGTTACGCTGATGCCGAAAAGTTGGAAGAAGTCATGGAAACGAAAGATATGAACAATTATGGAAAACGCATTCAACACGCTCTCGATATGATTGCTGAAGTGGATTCGCAATCGAACAAATCAAAGTATTTATCTGGACCTGCTCTTGGTGAACTCAGTCCCAAATTTCAAAAGATATTATTGAATTTGATTGACGAACAAAACAAGGGACTTCATTTGGTATACAGTAATTTCCGCACGATTGAGGGTATTGGTATTTTACGTTTGATGCTATTAGCGAACGGATTCGCTGAGTTCAAACTCACCAGACGCGAAGGCAATTGGGAAATCGAGGAAAATGAAGAAGATATTGGAAAACCTCGGTTTGTCTTGTATACCGGAACTGAAAGTGCCGAAGAAAAGGAAATCGTCCGTAATATATACAACGGTTCGTGGAATTTGGTTCCCACCAACATCGCAGAACAATTAAGAAAGCAACATGAAAACAATATGTATGGCGAAATCATCAAGGTTTTCATGATTACCTCCTCTGGAGCAGAGGGTATCAACTTGAAAAACACTCGTTATGTGCATATTGTCGAACCTTACTGGCACATGGTCCGACCAGAGCAAGTCGTCGGAAGAGCCCGTCGTATTTGTAGTCATCAAGAATTACCGGTTGAATTGAGAACCGTGAAGGTATTCTTGTATGTTTCTGTGATGAGTGATGAACAAAAGAGAGACGAAAAACACATTGTTCTCCGCCTTCGTGATGTAAGTCGTGTGGATAAAGAAACCCCTCTCACTACTGACGAGAACCTATATGAAATAGCAAGTTCTAAACAAAAGATAAATAATCAAATATTACAAGCAGTCAAAGAAACTGCGGTTGACTGCAATGTATATTCCAGCCTGTCTACGACTGATAAGCCGGTTGTATGCTATGGATTCGGAAAAGTAGAATCCAATTCATTCGCAAGTTATCCATCTTTCGAAGTGGATAAAATTGAGAAAGAAGTGGTGTCTAAGATACAATGGACCGCGCAAGAAATTACATTTGCAGGTAAAACATTTGCTCTACGAACGGATACGATGGAAGTGTATGATATGGATAGTTACAAACAAGCACTACAAAACCCGAATGTGGAACCTACTTTAGTGGGTAAACTAATCAAGGACGACGGCAAATATAAAATTGAATATGTAAAGGCCTAATTACGAGAACCAAAATCAAATGTTATAGAATTAGAATATCTATAACATTTACTCGAAATGAGATCAATAATGGATATTATATGGGGGAGACCTCGAAAAATTGTCCCAATTAATGTAAATAAATCATCAAATAAAATATGCACATGTTCTCGTTACCACTTTTACGGAAACTGTTCACATATTTTATCTGTCTACTAGTATATTACTATGAATGAAAAACCTATAGTCGTTATTCAAACAGGTCATATGAGAACCGGTACAACATTATTAGTGAATTTATTATATGGATTTATAAGTCCACATGAAAAAATACATTGTTTATGGGAAACACACCACGATATCCAAGTATTTCACAATAAATGTAATATTTATAAAAGTCATTGTCTAAATATTGACGAATTTATGCGATATAATCAAGAAAAATATAATGTATTTTTTGTTTGTACAGAACGTGACGACAAAAAAATAGATGAAAAATATAGAAATATGCGTAATGTTCTCCTTTTTGATTACAATGAAATACTTGAAACAGACTCGTATACGACAGACCAAATAATCGAGAACACATACAATAAATTACTAGCATTTTTACCAGAATCCGTATTATTAGATAAAGAAACATGCATCACTCGGATAGAGAACATGAATGAAACATACAAAGAAATCGAGAACAAGGACTTCTCACATGTAGACGACTTCTTTCAATTACACGGAAAACACCGCAATCGTGATACATAAAATAAAATGACGAATACAATATAAACCGCATACTATTTCTAAGAAATTCAAAAGACATGTGTTTTTTGAATTCCAACTCTCTGTAGATTTTTTCATTTTTGGACATTTTAAAAATGTCCAATTTTCACTTTTTCAAAAAAGTGTTTGAATCTGAAGTTTTTTTAAAACGCGTTCACATCATAATGCTGTAAATTCGGTTTTTGGAAAAAAAGTTTGACTGCATACATTTTTTATTGTTTTTCGGAAAAACGGTTTAGGCGTAAAAATGTGTTCTAAAAATATAGAACATTATAGAACGAAAAATGGCGCCAAAAAACGCCCATAAATATTATTGTGATAAGTGTGACTTTAAATGCAGTAAAACGAGTGATTGGACACGACACAAATTGACACGTAAACATCAAAATAGAACAAATTTGAACGATTTTACGCCGATTACGCCGAAAGACTATTTATGCTGTAAATGTAATAAATCGTTTAATGCGCGCAACTCATTATGGTATCACAAACAGAAATGTAATCAATCCGATTATCAATCGGAAGACATGGAATCTGAAATACCGATTAATCCAAACATAACTGTAGTAATGGATTTGTTAAAGCAAAATCAAGAATTACAGAAACAATTGATAGATGCTGTCAAAGTGAATGGACCAAGTATTCAAAATAACACCATTAATAACAATCAGAAGTTCAATCTGAATTTTTTCTTGAATGAACAATGTAAAGATGCGATTAATATGTCTGAATTTATCGAGAACATGAAACTAAACATAGAAGACTTAACCGAAACAGGTCGTTTGGGATATGTAGATGGCATTGCACGTATTTTGGTGAATAAACTTCAAGAATTAGATATCTATCAGCGTCCTCTTCATTGTACAGATATGAAACGCGAAACATTGTATATCAAAGAAAATGATGAATGGGAAAAACAAGTAAATTCCAAGGAGAAACTAACTAATTTGGTAAACAAAGTGGCAAATAAAAACTGCCAAAATCTCAAACTATGGGTAGATGAACATCCTACTTCTCAAGTATTCGATTCTCCTGAGAATATGGAATATGTAAGATTAACACAAGCAGTATTAGGTGGATTTGGTGACTATGAATGCAAACAATATCGAGAAAAAATAATTAAAAGTGTGATCAAAGAAGTCATGGTGAACAAGATCTAAAACATGTGTTTTTTCGAATTCCAACTCTCTGAAGATTTTTTCATTTTTGGACATTTTAAAAATGTCCACTTTTCATTTTTTCAAAATAGTTTCCGAATCCGAAGTTTTTCAAAAACACGTTCAAAGCATAATGCTGTAAATTAGTTTTTTTTTAAAAATAAGTGACTGCATAAAAAAAAAGTATATTTCGTAAAAAACTGATTTAGGAACTTTTTTCTGTTAACAATATATTAACAAATGTTAACAAAAAAAGTTCCAAAAAGTTCCAAAAATTATGAATGTACCCTATGCGCATACAAAACGGTAAGAAAAAGTCAATTTGACCGACATTTATTGACTGCAAAACATCACCAGTTAACATCGTTAACAGAAAAAGTTCCAAAAGCAGTTTCATATGTGAATATTGTGATAAAGAGTATAAGTCTCGTGTGGGATTATGGAAACATAAACAATTATGCAGTGATGAAATTGACGTGCAACCAACCATAACAAACACTCCATTAAAACAACCGAATCTCGCATCTAACCCGATAATAGAGTTGATAAAACAAAACCAAGAATTCAAAGAACTCATTCTCGAGCAAAACAAACAAATCGTGGAATTAGCACAAAAACCAACCACCACGAATAATCACACGATAAATCATAACCAAAAATTCAATTTGAACGTATTTTTGAACGAGCAATGTAAGGATGCGATTAATATGTCGGATTTTTTAGAAAATATGGAATTAAATATGGAAGATTTGACTGAAACCGGTCGTTTGGGTTATGTAAATGGAATTTCTCGTATTTTAGTGAACAAACTTAGAGAATTAGATACCTATAAGCGCCCTCTTCATTGTACAGATTTGAAACGTGAAACATTATATATCAAAGAAAACGACGAATGGTCACGAGAAAATGATTCTAAGGAAGCATTAAAGGGGTTGGTAAATAAAGTAGCGAATAAAAATTGTAAAAATATTGAACAATGGCGAGATGAACATCCAGAATACCAAATATTTGATTCTCCTCATAATGTCGAATATATGAAATTATGCAATATTATTTTGGGAGGACTGGGAGAACAAGAGAACAAACAATTTCGAGATAAAATCGTACGTAGTGTGATAAAAGAGGTCTTAGTAAACAAAATCTAAGTAAGTCCAAATAACATTTGTGAAAGTATTTAAACAATTATCTTCAATATAACATATTACCACAAGTGATGATTATGAGAATTATATACGTTGCGTTGTTTGCTGTGATGGCAAGTGCTTCCGCTGAAGATAGAAGAGATAGATTTCAAGATTGGGTGAAGCGGTTTGAAATGATTTTTACCAACAATGACCATATGAAGAATGCGTTTACAAACTGGTTGTCGAACGACGACCATATTACGAATGTGAACGACCGTAATTTGTCGTATGCGTTGGCCCATAACCAGTTTTCAGGTATGAACAGTGACGAGTTTCGTGAGTATCTGGGTTATTCTGGAGAGGTCGTAAGTTCTTCGCGTTCTTTGAGATTTCGTCCAGATGCCTTTCAGAACAAAGTAGAACGTGCGAAGTGTTTGATTGATTGTACAAAAAACCTCGATAATGAATGCACCAAGGATACTCTCAGCTGCATCCATGGATGCAAGGATATCGATACAGTTATGCTTGATGATTCGATTGATTGGGTAACCAAAGGAGCGGTGACCGATGTGAAGAATCAGGGTCAGTGTGGTTCTTGTTGGAGTTTTTCTACTACGGGTGCGCTAGAGGGAGCGAACTTTGTAGAGCATGGCGAGTTGATTTCACTTTCCGAGCAGCAGCTGGTAGATTGTGATAATTTCCATAACGGTGGAAAGGACCACGGATGCAACGGCGGTCTTATGGATAATGCGTTTTCTTGGATCGAGAAGAATGGTGGTTTGTGTCAGGAAGCATCTTACCCTTATATCTCCGGAACGACGAAGACACCTGGAAATTGTATGTCAGATTGTGATGCAGTTCCTGGAACCATTATTACCAGTTATTATGATGTGCCTGCAAACTCCGATGATGATATGATGGATGCTCTAAATCAGCAGCCCGTCGCCATTGCCATCCAAGCAGACCAGAAAGACTTTCAACTTTACAGTTCTGGTGTATTTACTGGTGATTGTGGAACTCAACTTGACCACGGCGTTCTAGTGGTTGGATATGGTTCCATGGATGGGACTGATTACTACAGAGTCAAGAATTCTTGGGGAACTACCTGGGGAAAAGATGGATACATCTACCTTGGACGTGGTTCTGACTACAATAATGGAGCGGGACAGTGCGGTATGCTTATGCAGGGAAGTTATCCGATAGTTGCGTAAAAAATTGAACAAAATTCAGATAAACTTTGAATAGCAGTGAAAACAAAAAACAAACAACAAACAACAAACAAAAAACAAACAACAAACAAGAATGGATGTAA
>Ga0209264_1001586_pt1 | contig 12395 bp, 10 predicted proteins | sample SaaInlV_DNA_150m_FD_184687 | JGI IMG/M metagenome (GOLD analysis project Ga0209264, IMG submission 184687) | Marine microbial communities from expanding oxygen minimum zones in the Saanich Inlet - SI075_LV_DNA_150m (SPAdes) (version 2) | ecosystem: Environmental > Aquatic > Marine > Unclassified... | reverse complement strand
CTTGATATCATGCTCTTTGTATAAAGTATTCAAATATCGATTAATTACAATTAGCCCATCAATTTTAGACAATATTTTTACGATAGGTTTAGAAAATTTGTGGCTTTCATAAAATATTTGATTATTAACCAAACCTATCTTTTTAAACAACATATAGACAAATAATACATGCCAAACCCTTGTATAAACAATAACTTCTGGATAATTTTTATACTTAATAAGATGTAAACAGGCGTTGATAGAATAGACCACTCCTCTTAAATTAGCCCAAATAAATTCATTTAAATGGCCTAAAACGACAGAATCAAACTGAAAAAAACGTTTAATGGAAAACGTTGCTTTAATATTGTAATAATCGAAAACATTTTTAATATTATTAAATTCTTCGATGTTGCGTGCTCTACCAGTCCATAACTCCACCTCATCAAATACCTTGGAAAAACTATAACACATCTGCATCGATTGATAACTATTAGCTTTTTCAGAAGGTAACCGAGTATTAGTAATGTAAATTAATTTCATAACAATTGACTGGCTACTATTTCTGGGTTAATATTAGACAAACACGGCTTACCACTGATTCCACATTCTTCTAATAACCAACACGGTGACCTATCACACGAATCATTAGTATTAAAAAATACTGAATTGGTATACTTTGCTAAACTGATACTTGAAAAACCAGAGGATATAACATATGATGTAACCTTAAATGCTGATGCGATATGATTAATAAGACCCTCATTAGCAAAAACAAACCGTGATCGACTAACAATATAAAACAGTTCTCTTAGTGTAGTCTCATCTCTATAATCCTCAACACTATTAAGCAAAAACTCGTTTTGACCACCAACTTGTACCCAGTGAATATCCATCCTATTATCAACCACTTTTTGGAAATTACCTACATCCCATTGTTTATTTGGCGTATAGCTTATTTTGGAATTAGGCTGGATGATACTGTAAGATTCTGGCAAGTTAAATTTTTTAGCGTATTTATCTACCTCTGATTTTGATAGATAAATCTCATTCTGAATTTTTTTATAGTTAATTACATGATTAAAATGCAATGAATGTGCTTTAACTAAATGCAACTCTTTGCCACTTGAGCGCATATATTCTTCAAATGAGTATCGATCATTTTTAAATAAGAAGTTTTCCAATTGTGGGCCGGATAAAAATCTTAATATTCTTGAGATATATAAAGAATATCTTTTAACGCCAATATTTCTCCAAACCCTAGGATTGCCCTTAAAAATCTCTGGATAAGATGAAATGACCACTATTTTATATGGGTACTGTTCATCAATTAAACGCACAATTGCACTCATACATAATTGATCACCAATTGCATTACCAATTCGATAGATGACAAATATATTAAAATGCTTAAACAGATAATTAATGACACCACTTAAGGGATGTTTGAGAGTTTTTACAATTAATGCTTTAATATTCACAAACTAATGAACGAACTTTGCATATTGTTTAATACAGTTGTCAATAGTAAATAAGTTATCAAATCTCTTTTTTGATTCTTTACCCATATCACCAGACAATTCATCGTTATCCAAAATTTCTGTAATTCTATTGTAAAAATAATCAATATTAAATGGATTTACTACAAAACCAGTTTTACCATTAACAATAGCCTCTTTCGCACCGCCAAAACAAGTTGCTATTACAGGGGTTCCAGACTGCATAGACTCTAAAACAACTGTTGGAAATGGATCAGGATATATTGATGGAGCAAGTGTTATATCCGATATTTCATAGGCTATTCTCATGTCTTCTGAGCTCAACCATCCTGGTGAAATTATATGTTTCTCTAATTTATCATTTTTAAATATGTCACCGCCAACAACTAATAACCTTACATTGTAATCAGTATTTGATAACCTATTTAAAACTTCCAAAACCTGTTTAGCACCTTTAGCGTCTGACAGTCTACCTGCCCATAATATAATTTTTTCACCTTCATTTATATGATACTTTTCCTTAAAAAATTTGATTTCATTATCACCTATAATATTGTCATATTTTAAGATTCCATTGTTAATTGTAAATGTATTATTAATGCCATTTTCCCTTAACAAAAAATCTTGAGCCTGAGAGACTGTTATTATTTTGTGCAACTTATTTAGAAAAAATTTAATAACTATATTTCTAAATGGATTGTAGCTTTTTTTATAATTCCAGAAAGTTTTAAATGGATTTAACTTTGCATGTATTTTTGGACTTTCTGACAAATCATCAGAATCTATGCCTTGAGTAAATTTACCATAATCTATACTCATATAATCATGGGCAGTCATAATCTGCTTAATATTTCTATTTCTAATTAGAGAAATGACGCCATATGAAATGTGTGTATGAATATTGTGTAAATGCGCAAAATCAAACTCATTATCATTCAATATTTTTCTTATTGCGTTTACCACCCAGGGGTTATATAAACTTAAATACGCAATTAAATATCTATGATAAGAAGAGCCTATTTGATGAATAGTCATACCTTCATAATCCATTTTTTTTACTTCACCATTAGAAAGCTTGCTATTTATTGTTATTACACTAACCTTGTGTCCTGAATTTAGGTACTCTTTTGTCATTAGGTATGCCACTCTTTCAGCATTTGAAAGCGGCATAAAGTTATCCGAAAGTACTAGTATATGCATTTCTAGTAAATATTATCTAGTTCGATTAAAGATTTCATATTTACCCATATTGTATCTGTATGAAATCCAATCGTCGGTTGAACTAGTGGGTAGCATGCGTATGCTATCTAACTCATCATAATCTACAATTTTTTCTGCCACTATGAAATTATGATCTCTATAAAATGGAAATAAGTTTTCTGTTAATTCTAACACTCTTGCTTTAAAACTTCGATTATTACGAACAAGCACCCCATTATTTAGCTTATATTCTCTAGCTCTAAGATTGAAATAACTATGTTCAATAACCTTAAATCCAGAATAATTTAATAAAAAAAATAATTCATCTTTGGAAAATATTCTTACATGCGGTCTCCACTCACCATTATAAAAAATCTTTGATTTTATCAAATCTTCATTCGGACTTTTTCCACCTACGATCATACGTAATATGTTCTTTACCGTAGAAATATTGTCTGTAGTCAGTATAAGAATTCCACCATTTTTAGTAAAATAATTAATGTTATCAAGTAACCTATTAGGGTATTCCATGTGCTCTATTATGTTGAATGATGTTGAGAGATTGTATTTTTCTTTACTTTTATCGAGATTACTATCACTAGGAGATTCTTCAAAATCAAAATCTAGTATTTTATATTCTGAAAAATACCCCTTAAAAATATTACTAAAGTGCAAGCCAGATAAGTCAAATTTAACTTTAAAAGTATCAAAAATTAATGCTTGAAGCTGACCAGGATAACTACCAAAATCCAAATATTTGTTACTTTTACTTACATCAACATACTTGCTTAATTTATTCAGTATTAAGGCATATCTATATACATTGCTACCCACAAATGTAAACCCTAGTTTTTTCAATTTGATATCTGAAAAAAAAGGCAAGTCAGGATTATTATCCAGCCAATTTTTTAATATTTTTAATTCATTGTCTAATTTCATTACTTTTCAAGAATTATATCTAACATTATTATGTTTAGTTACAATTGATCAATTATCCATTGAGCTCCATCTTTATTGTCACCAAAAAACCTATATCTTATTTTTTCAATAGTTTTCAGTTCATTTTCCTTTTCAACTCTAGAATTAATCTCCTTACACAAAAGCTCTGGATCCTTTACCAATAATAAACCACTGGGAATCAACTCGTCCATATCAAAATAATCGCCAAATTTTACGGTATTAAGCAATATTGATATCTTTCCAAATAAACTGGCCTCAATTATCGCTGAGCTATTGCTACCAATAAATACGTCAAAACTATCAGCAACATCCTCAATTTTCCCATCATATATTTCCAAATCTCGAATTTCTGGAAACTCTAATTTCATATTTTCATAATATATATCTTCAACCATTGGTCTTACTTTAACACCAACTTCGATACTATCATCCTTTAACAGATATTTTAAATATGGAATAATCTCCACCACTGAAACCAGCGGCTCTGAAATAAGTAAGACTTTAATTTTATCTTCTGAAACCCTTTTAAAAGGGGTAACTTGATTCATATTTTTTACTTGTCTTAATAACCCACTAAATTGGAAACTATCTTTAGTTGAGATCTTAGAATATTTTCTAAAATATTCTAAGTAATGTCCACTCCAAGCACCATAAACATCACAACCAAGCTTTTTACTCTCTTGATAACTCTGCATAAATTCTTGAACTGCATATTCTTTTTGTGACAATCCATGCATAATTCCAATAGTTTTTATTCCTAATGATTTTGCAGCAATTGCTAAGTGCGCGCTACGAGAAGAAAAAGAAATCAAAACAAACTTGTCAACCTTTAAAAGCTTAAAAAGCTTTTCTAGAACAAGAATGCTTTTTTTAAGAACAGTATTAGCACGATGATAACCATATAATACAGATTGATAAAAATCTTTTGGTTGTTTACTGTATTGAGTCTTCTTTGTAAATAAATCAACAAAAAATATAACTGCTGTATAGTAAATTACAAACCTTCTGCGTTTAAAAATATTAATGAAGAAATCTTTAACTTTGCTGACCCTTATAAATTCGACATATTGAATATTGTTTTCTTGGTATCTTTCATATAAATGATTAAGCCTAAAATCTGATTTGGTATTTTTATAAACAAAATCTCCCGTATAAGTGCCAATATTTCTACCTGGTCTTAAGGTAAAAAACAGTATTGAAACTATTGTAAATGACAACATTACAAGATTAAATAAGATCTGCTTTAAGTTTTGTGATAATTCACTTTCTAAAGGGCTTGAAGTAACATTCTTATTAAAAAAATAAACGTTTAAGACTTTTTTATATTGAGGATCAATCTTTCCAACTATAATTTTATGAATATTTAGCCTCTCAATCTTATCAATTAACGCTTTAATTTCAAGATATTTAATACAAAATTGAAACACATCACTGTACCATGACCATATTACCTTATAGCCTTTATGATCATATTCTGCAATAAAATCAGTGTTATAGGAGAAGATCTTATCAGTTAACTTTCTAGCATCGGAGACGCTAGAAAATTGAACATAATCTTCAATGTACAATACTTTTTCTTTACCATTGTCAAAATTCAATTTTTCTGATTTTGATGCGATGATACAAGTTTGATTCAAATCTCACCTCTTGGATCGATACCCAAATTTAATAAGGAATTGTTGGAAGTTTATATAAAAAGTAGGGCATAGGTAAAGCAATAGCAAATAATACAAAACCAGACTTATTAAAAATTCTTTGTCGCCTAATAAAGAAATAAGTTACTACTGTTTCAACATACCTTGCCACTAATAAAATCAGTGCAGCTGCCATAATGCCATAATCTAGTAAAATTAAATAAATCAGTGTTAATTCAACTACAAACCTAACAATACTAGCGATTAATACTTTGTTCGTTTTTTTATCAAGTCGCAAAATAATTCCGTAACTTAAAATCATGCCGGCAATGACATACTCAAGTCCCAAAACATAAAATATAAAATGATTTATTTCATTATCTTCTATCTTATAGATTAAAAAGAAATACTGCATTAGTGAAGACAGTACGGCAAATGAAAACAGTCTTAGAAAGAATGTGCCATAAAAAATAGCATTCATCTTTGTAGAGAAATCTTTAATATCATTCTTTAATTCTAAAAACTTGGACATCATAGGATTAATAAACGACCCAGAAACAGAATGTAGTGCTTTAAAGAAAGTTTTTAAAATTGAAAACACAGCCACATCTTCTAAAGCGAATTCTTTACCTAAAATTAAAGTTGGTAAATGATTTTTTACATAAGTAAGCAACGACGATCCCGTTAGAGGTGTAGCATAAGGGAAAATATATTTTTTACCAATATCAACGCTGAATTTAACCCTAATTAAGCTAAGTATAGAAAACTCACCAAAGTCCTTATTTATCTTAATTGACAAAAATATTAGCACCACGACACTCACTGCAACACTACTATATAAATAATCTAAATAATCTTGCGTATAAAAACTTAAAACAATAACAACCAATAAATAAACTAAATTCCTAAAAAAATCTATATTAGCTGTCAATTTATACTGAAGTTGAGCATTTAAAATGCAATTATTAACGCCAATAAATACACTCAAAAGGCCATTTAAAATTGCCACCAATAAAAAACTATCTACAACACCTGTAACTTCGCCATAATTACCAATCAAAAATTCAAAAAAACCATATTGCCTAGCTATATATACAATTGAAATAAATGAAAAAATCAAGAAATATTTGTAGTAAAGTACAAACAACACAATGCTTTGCTTGTCAACAAGCGGAATCTTATCTTTTAAAAATCGAACAATAGAGTCATTAAACCCTGCCATTAGCAGCTCAATAACTGCAAACAAAGAAAGCATAATTACGTACAATCCATAATAACTTTTATCAACCGTTCTGAAGATTACAATTGAAATTAGGAACAATATCAAATAACTCATTCCATTTACACCAAGCAAGTGTGCGATGCTCTTCGGTATAGAGTCTTGACTCTTAGTAATGTTAAAAAAACGGTTCATAAGTTGCTATTGCACAACAAGCACAATTTAAAAAGGATTGGATGAGTCTTGCACGATAATGTCATTTAATCTTTCATTAGCTTCTCAACCTTGTTTAGATCTTCGACTGTATCAACGGCATGTGTCTGATGTTTGGTTGGAATCATTCTTACTCTCATACCGTACTCTAATACGCGCATCATGTCGATAGATTCGGCAATCTCCAATGGAGTTGGAGGTAGTTCTGTGTACTCTAACAAAAATGCACGTGTAAATGGAATAATACATACTTGTTTTTTCATTGGAATATCGTCACACTTACTGCGTGTAGGGATCGGCTCTCTAGAGAAATAAATTGCATTACTATGTTGATCGCATACAACTTTAATACAATTTCTATCCTCAAACTCCTCAATGTTTTCAATATCTCCAAGTAGGTTAGTAACTAATATTTCTGGGTCGTTCAACATAGGTGCTACTGCCTCAGTAATCATATTTGGATGCGTCATTGGTTCATCGCCTTGTACCATAACAATAATGTCATACTGAATACTATCTTGCTTTTCTATATAATCTAATGCCTCAGCACAACGATCAGATGCTCTCTCATGGTGATTACTTGTCATTACTGCTTGACCACCTATAGATTCAATATATTCTAAAATTTCTTGATCACAAGTTGCTACAACTGTTTTTGTAAGCAAATTACATTCTGAAACCCTCTCATATACATGACCAATCATTGGTTTACCAAGAATCTTTGCCATTGGCTTCCCCGGAAATCTACTACTGCCCATACGGGCCGGAATTAATGCCAATATATTCATATCCCTCCTGTTTTGATTATTTTTGACAACAAATCATCATATGTGAACTCCAACCAGAATCTGATATAGTTTTCTGCCATACTAATTTCTCAGAATCTGAAGCATACTTTACGAATGTTTTTAAAAACCTATCTTTAATTAGATCTACATTGTTACTTAAAATATCAATATCTAACTTCCCAGGAGTGCTAACTTCTAACACTTTTAATCCAATTCTCTTGATTAGTATTTTTACCGAGTAAGGGTTTAAAAAATTCAGATGATGTGGGGGTGATATGGATTTAGAATTTTCCCATAATCCTTGAATATCAGCACCCATGCTAGAGAGTGTTGTAAAAATGAATAAATCTCCAGGCAGCATTAACTCATATAATTGCTTTAAAAATAATTCTGGAGAATGCAAATGTTCGAAAAGTTCCAAGCTGACAAACACTTTATTACCCTCAGGTAAATCACTCTTTTTAACATCTTCTAAAAATTTCTCAATAACATTGATCCCCCTATCTCGACAACTTTTTGCAAGGAGTGCACCCGGCTCAATAACTGTTACATCTCTACCAAATAAAGAAAACATCTCTTCTGAAAAAATTCCATAACCTCCACCAATATCAATAACTTTTTCGTCTCCAGTCCCAAACTTTTCTGTTATTTGCTGAATTACATTCACCTTTGGCTTCCATAATTTTTCTCGTCTAGCATCAGCAGTGACTTTATAAAAAGTTGTTGCCCAATATTCAGTTGATGGTGCGCTAGAATAGTAGCGAACAAAAGCATCATTGATAGGTCTGGGTGATACAAATAAAGTACTACAATCTGGACACAGCTTATAGTTAAACCCATTTTTAATAAAAGATTGCTCTCCGTTAACACCACACGCAGGACATGTTATTTCCTCACGAGGGGCATTATCAAAGAAAACTTTAGTGTCAATTTTAGCAAGCCTCAAATATTCATCAAAAATTGATTCTGGCCTTATTTCTTCTTCCTTCAAATTAATCCATCTTGTGTATTTGGTTTAATTGCAATATGATTTAGAAAAACACTATCAATTGAATAAGCGATAAAACGATAACCATCGTCTACCTTTGCCTGTAGATCGTTAACTAAAGGTTCGACCACATGCACTCCACAGGGGATATTGGCAAAGTCTGACTTGCTCTTAATGTCTTTTATTGCTTTAACAAACTCTAAATGATCGAACTGAGCAGTTAAACCCATTGATGCGGATAGATCATAAGGCCCGATCAAGATTGCATCAAGGCCTTTAACTTTTAAAATTTCATCTAGCTCATCAATTGCATCAATATGCTCGATCATCGCTATCAGCATTGGTTGCTTAGCCTCTTCGACATAGTCATCAAAATACTTACCGAAAAGATTCGCTCTAGAAAACGCAACTCCACGATTTCCTGCTGGTGGCCATCTGGTTGCATCTCTAACTTCTCTTAACTGTTCAGCGCTTTTAATCATTGGGACAATAACACCTGCAGCACCTGCATCTAACGCTTGCTTGCAATCTTTATGATGACCATACGCTAATCTGACAAGAGGCAATGTATTTCCTAATTCTAATGCTCGGAATAGATCCGGCAATTGATGCACCGACACCGCACCATGCTCCATATCAACAGCTACCCAGTCATAACCAGCTTGTCCCATAATTTCAGCAATAGACGGATGTGGGATTTGTATCCAACTGCCGATACTACAACCACCCTTATCTAACTTTCTACGTAAATCTACTATCGCTTCCAATCTATTCATTAATAAAATCCTTAAATGTATTATTCTTGCATATTTTTTGTAAATCTTTGTTTAAATCAGTACACCTTAGAAAAAACAATACGCTATTATATTTTGCCGCTTCATAATCACTATTAGAATCACCAAACATTATCGCATTTTTCGGTTTAATTGCTAAATTATTTAATTCTATTGAAATAGCATCCTTTTTAAGAACGGGTGCGCCATAAACTTTATAAAAAAAATGTCTAATATCTAATTTTTCCAAAATCTCTTCTATTTCATCTTTTGGAGTTGCTGTGATTAAGATATGCTTTTGCTTATTACAATTACCTTCAATAAATTCTAGGAAACCAGGAACCCACGGTGAATCAATAACCGACTGCTTTACTAACGCTGAGAACTTATTACAAAATTTCTGAATATTTTCATTTGTAACTAATTCATTGGACCAAGATAAATAGAGTGGAATCTTATTAAATCTTGAAACACCACCATTTTCTTCATGATGACCTTTAACCATTGAAGATACTTTATCCCCATAAGGTTTAAACAATTTCTCAAAAGCTGCAGATTTAATCTCAACAGAATCTTTAATAACACCATCAAAATCCCAGAAAACAACTTCTGAATTTACGAAATAATTGACAAATTTATCTTGCACAAATATTCTTTTTTAACTATTGTTTTTCTGATCAATTTCGGTAATTATTTGCAACAATCCCTGACCAAAATCAACATGCATAGGGGGGATGTATTTTTTACCAATTTTTGGTTGATAGGCATATGGGGTTCTAACATAATGCGCCTCATAACAATCCTCTGTAAACTCTATAGAATCCTTTGCATAACCGAGAATTTCTGCCATTGTTTTAAGCATATCAGAAACACGCATTGGCTCTTGTCCGGTCAAAACAATACTTTCATTTTTATAAGATTCATCTAAAACAGAAACACTGGCATGAGCCGCATCTTCCACATGAATATATTCTCGCATAGATTCAATGTCACCTTTATACTGAATCTTTCCAGTTTTAAGTGCAGAGTTTATAATTCTAAACAATCCATTACTATTGTCAGCCCTAGGGCCATACAACGAACCATATCTCAAAATTGTATAATCTAAGCCATATACTTTTTGATACTCCTGCACATAGTGCTCAGAAGATTGCTTGCTACATCGATAAAAACCACCCTCTCTACTATAAACATATACTGTGCTAGCATAAATAAAACGTTTTACTTTATTCAATCTGCAAGCCTCTAATACATTCAAATTTCCTAAAATATTAATTTCTACCGTTTTAATAGGTTGTTTAATCGCTTTATTCAAGTCGGCTAATGCAGCAAAGTTATATACTACATCAGAATCCGTAATTACCTCTTCAAGTTTTTCCCTGTCAAGCACACTACCAATAACCATATGTTGGTCATTTCTAATCCAGATAGATTCAACAAGGTCATAAACAATGACTTTATACCCACTATCACTTAAACAATCTGCAACATGTGAGCCAATAAAACCACTACCACCAATTACTATCGCTTTTTTCATATTATTACAACCCTTTTCTTTGAACTTCATATTCATCTTGTGGAACACTGCCTCTAAGCTTTTTACCTGTCAGAAATCGCACCGCTTCTTCTGTCGCCTCAATCTCCATCCTAACTCTACAATCTACTGACATAGAGCCCATGTGTGCTGTCAATAAACAACGCTCAATCTCTCTTAATGGCCCATTATAGGGCTCATTTTCGAAAACATCTATCGCAGCACCCTCCAAATGTCCGGACTGCATCACATTATACAAATCTTGCTCATTAATAATTCCACCACGAGAAGTGTTAATAATAATTGCATCTGATTTCATTAACATCAGATGGCTTTCTTTGATCATATTTTTGGTTTTTGCTGTTAATGGCAAGTGCAAACTAATAATATCGGCTCTCTTATATATTTCTTCTTTACCAACCACCTCAATATTAAACTTATGACTAATATCATCTTTGATCGATAAATCATTGACTAATATTTTTGGACTACCAAACCCTTTAAGATGCTCAGCAACTCCTTGTCCAATTCTACCAAAACCAATAATACCAATCACCACTTCCGACAGCCTCCTACCAAAGAAACGGTGCCAACCCCCTGAATGCATCTGAGAGTTTGATACATGTATAGATCTCAATAATGTCAACATCATACCTATTGTCAACTCTGCAACAGCAGGCGCCGGAGCATCAGGTGTATAAGATACTGAAATCCCCCTACTTTTAGCAGCTAATAAATCAACACTATCTAAACCAATACCGACGCGTGATATTAATTTTAAATTATTTGCTGTATCCATAACCTTTCTAGTTATTTGCTCAGTTCCAGCAATAACTATATCAAAGTCAGAAATTAAACATTCCAATTCGCTTTCTGTTAATTTTTTATTAAGTGGATTTACAACATAATCAATATTATTAGATTCAAGCATATCTAATGGTGCTCTATTTTTTTCACCAAATGGAATAGTGGTAATTAGTACTTTTTTTAATTTAGTCATTTTAATTTTTTTTAATCTTCCCATTTCTAACGCTTGCTAAAAATAGAATCTCCGTTGTTTAAATAGCCTCAAATAGCTTTCTTGGTGGAATCCCACCAATAGAACTATGAGGTCGTTCGTTATTATGTACCCACATCCACTGAGTCGCCAAAGATTAAGCATGCTCAATCGAATCAAAAATATGCATGTTTAACCATTCGTTTTTTATCACCCAAAAACCTCTGACAACTTTTTAAAATTTCTTATATAGAACATCTAGGCGATCCTCTTCTTTTCTTGGTTCAATTTTATACTTTCTTGGTACACATCCATTGGTTTTTTGTAGTCTAGTGTTTCATGGAATCTTTTGTAGTTGTAAAACTCTATATAGTCATCTACATCAGCGGTTAGCTCATTAATGGATTGATATTCGTTTAAATAGATTCTTTCGCATTTGGCGCTTCTCCAGAAGCACTCAATGCAAATGTTACCTGTTGCTCGTCCCTTACCATCCATAGAGATAGTAATGCCTAGGTTTTTAAGTCTCTGAGTGTGTATCTCACTGGTGTATTGACTACCTTGATCAGTATTAAATATTTCTGGATGTGGGTATTTTTCTAAAGCATCAT
>Ga0209264_1001584_pt1 | contig 12406 bp, 12 predicted proteins | sample SaaInlV_DNA_150m_FD_184687 | JGI IMG/M metagenome (GOLD analysis project Ga0209264, IMG submission 184687) | Marine microbial communities from expanding oxygen minimum zones in the Saanich Inlet - SI075_LV_DNA_150m (SPAdes) (version 2) | ecosystem: Environmental > Aquatic > Marine > Unclassified... | reverse complement strand
ACTCGGAGCAGTATCTATATCAAAATTTAATTTAGTAGGACGATTTTGTAAAATGGTAAATGGTTCATGTGAAACTTTCGAAGTATATAATAAGAAGACAAATATGCCTCAAATTGAAGGATTAACTGTGATGGACGCTGAAGCGGCTCTTTTAGCAGATTTAAATGATTTTAATGCGAAATATGCACGATATGTGAATTGCAATAATGCGATATTGAATAAAGATAACAAATTAGGATGTAGTAACCAAGATAAAAATATTGAGACTGTAAATGATGCCTATAATAAAATAAGTGAACCTAGTTCGGGTAGTATATCAACTGTAACAAACGTACCGGTCACTTCTTATTCAACGCATGAAGAATATGAAAAAAAACATAGTAAACTAGTGGACGAACACAATGAAATAATGCCATTAAGACGGGAATTATCACAAAAGATGACTCAACTAACTGAACCCGAAAAATCCATCTTGAACGATAATATGAGAAAAAACGAAACAACTTCGTATATTAGCATGTTGTTAACAGTCGCACTTACATCATCATTATTTTTTATATTTAAGAAAATTTAATTAGACATCGTCTTATGGGATTGTAAAGTTTTATGTTCCTATTATATAAAACAATGTCTAATAAAAATATGATTCGTGCTGTACCGTTACCTCAAAATGGATATTTAGGTTCCATGGAAACCACGATTAATGGGTCAGAACAGACATCAATGGTAGGATATAAACCATATGGTAAATACGTGGTAAAGACATCGTCATATTATAGTAACGATACACTCGGATTTAATGCATTTAATGACGATTTATCATATTGGGAATGTGATAATATGAATAATCCTAACACCAAACCTGGTGAAAAAAAATATCCCAAATATACCCAAAAAACATATTCAGGTATATCTCCATCGAGTTATTTAGGTGGTGGAAACAATAAAAATACATGGATAACCAAAATTGGTTCTGGAGAACAAAAGGTTGATATTCGAGGTGAATGGATTCAAATTCAATTACCATATCGTTTATATGTGACAAAGTTCTCAATATTAACTCCTACATTCAGCAATGATAATAATACGTATCCTATGAAATTTACAGTTGTCTCATCAAATGATGGTGAAAATTGGGCGTATGTAGAACAACAATCTATAAACAGCATTGATTTACCTTCTGGAAATTCCCCATCTAGAATGTTTGATGTTTCATCTTATAATAATTATTCATACTTTCGATTCATTTTTACTGAAATGCCTCCTTCAATGGAAAAGGTTCGCATCAATACAATTCAACTACATGGAACTACCGAATTGAATAAATTAGAGTCATTCGCAACATTAAACCGTTCATTAGATGAGTCATGTAAGCGAACCAATAAAGCACCCACACATAGTATAATATCAGGTGCCGACTCCTATCGACCTTCATATTCTGAATATGGAACGGTAGAAACTTCAGACGAGGTTGAACCGAATATACAAGAACCATTCAGTGAATTGGAAATAAAACAAAATAATCTCTATAATATGAACCGTATTGCACAAGATATTTTATCATATACTGGAATAGCAACGGGACTTGTAATCGCAAGTATACTTGTACGTACAATCATAAAAAAATAAAATGTTCGAATATAGTATACGAATTAACATGGATAAACCATTTCATGAGAATGGAGACAAACTTAACGACCAAATGAAAGAAGTAGTCAAAAATTCTAAATTTATGTCCTATACATTAGATGATAAAGCAATCACCGAGAGAGAGGGCGGTTGCTATATAAAAGGTTCAGATGGAGCAAAGTTACTTAATATGCAGAAAGTGGATGATAATCTTCATACGCATTCCAGTTGCAAAATGAATGCTGCCAAAAAACAGTCTACAGACCGGGAATTAAATATGAATAATGTAACAAATCAGAACAATGTGTACTATTCACTCGTCCAACCGAATCTTGCAAAAACAACGAATGGCTATTATGATTGTTATTTAAGCGAACCCCGATCAAGTGAGATAGAAAAATCAAGCAATGAAGTTAAGGAAGTAACCATTTGGAAAGCATTTAACGAAAATGAAAAACACCTAATAAAAAAAGGAAATTATGCTTATTATAGAAACGGTGCCTTATTTATATGTGATAAACAGGGCAACGTATTAAAGCAAATGGGTAATACAATAGATAGTCCTCAAGATTATTATTTATTATCTGACAGTCAAAAGAGATGTTATGGCGATCGATATACCGATATACGATAACTTTTTATTCTATAATATATATAACATACAAATATATTATGGGAAATTGGAGTTCTAAACCATGGCCACCGCAATGGTTAAAAGACGTATGGAAAAAACAAAAAGAAGAACGTGATGCTATTGCCGTGGAAAAGGAACGCAAAGAAGACGAACGTCTACGTTTAATAAAGGAAGAACAAGAAAGAGTAAGACAGATAGAAGAAAAAAAGAAACTAGCAATACGCAACGCACCCGAAAATGTGAGTTGGAATAAAAATGGGAAGAATGAAAAACGGACATATGAATGTAATGATATAAATGGTAATCAATTAGGGGGAAAAAACCTATATATTGATAACGATGGAATTATCAATGCAAATGAGAAACCGATAGCATTAGATATTGATCAAATGAAACTACTACATAAACAACAACCCGAATTAACGAAATCAATTTCAAATCCGAATTGGATAAAATCGTCATCGGACAACCAATCTAAAAATTTTGCATATCCATATGACCCGTACAATGAATCAGGAGATAAAATCGAATACGGAGGTAAAAGTCTAATAACAAGCAATGGTATATTTAAATTAGAGATGACAGAAGATGGAAATTTAGTATTGAAAAAGTCGATCAAAGGGTGTAATGATAAATATACAAAAAGAAAGAATCTTGGAGATTATAAATTGTATAAGACAGACGCAACTGGGTTATTAGATAAGATTGTGTTTGCGAATCATTCTACCAAGAAAATAAATCCTATTGACAAATCTCTATTAGAGCGTGACGATTCATATACGCATATAGGTAGTTATATTCCTGAAAATCTAGAAGACGGCCGTAAACTAGTACAGAATTTTGATGAATGTAAATCGACATGTACGTCAACTAATTGTGACTATATGTATTATATAGAGGAGTCGAATGGTACATTTGCGTGTTATGTAAAAAATGGGAAGGTAAGTAAATATATACCTATTCAACCAAATTCTAATATAAAAAAATCTGATTTATATATAGCCAATACAAAAATGAAACCAATTCCAAAAGATGACCTAACCACAAAAGATCTGAATACTGTCATACATAAAGTGAAAAATTACAAGGCATACTCGGACTTAGATTATGACCCTACTTTTATAACCGATACAAAGGATTTAGGAGGCGCCAACAATTTGATAGAAACCCAAGAGGTACTATATAACGGAATTAACACAACAGAATCAACTAACACAACCGAATCATTTAATAATCATGGATTTCAGGCCACTAATGAGATAAAGTATGTTAAAAAGGATGGAATACGAAAAGGAATACAGGACCATCAGTTAACCCCTATGAAAAAGATAGCACAAGACTATACTGAACTACAAGGTAAAATAGGAAAAACATATGATAAACTGGGAAATGACATTCATGCTATAACAAATACAGAAAAAACAGGCGTGCGCGATAAATTAGAGACCGAAAAAGAGTATATAAAACATTTTGTAGAAGTCAATTTAAATCCTTCGAAAACCGTGTCTGATGTACGTTTAGATGATATCAATACTATTATTTCTTATAATAACTCTGTTTTTAACTTGGGAGTAGTTACTGCTTCAACCTTATTAGTTGCTGGAATAATGATAGCAAAAGAATGAGAATAATATATAATATTTTTATAATATATATTGAATACAATGACGGACCATGCGAACGTTGATTTAAATGGACTCTTCGAAATACAACAAAATTACTTAACGGGTCTATCGCAACAAACTGACGACCCGGAACTAACTAAAAAGGTATCCGCGTTACAAACAAATTTAACAGAATTAAACAAGAATTTTAAGGATGCAAATCTATCTAGTAATAGAGCATTAACTCATCAAGACCAGGTATCTAAAATTGTAACAACTGAAAAAGATAGGCTATTAGAAAAGAAACAGATTATTGATAATGCTTTAGTTGGGAAACAACGCGCAATTTCGTTAAACGACAGTTTCCAACAAAAACAAAGTGCATACAACAATATTAAGATAGTTTGGATTTTTGCTTTAGCATTAATAGTATTATTCTCAATTTTACAAACAAAGTTAGATTACATACCATCTATAGTTTTTAGTTTAGGAATAATTACAATATTAGTAGGCGTAGTCTTATATTCATTGAATTCATATATTGAAATTAGGCGTAGAGAAAAAGTAAATTATAATTCTTTGGATTTACCTGACCCAGCAGCAAGAAGTAAACAAGAGTTAGATGAAGCAAATAAAAATTCTACAGATAAAGATAAAGACTTACTAGCGGGGATAAACTTATTTGGATGTGTTGGTCCAAAATGTTGTAGTTCAGGAACAATATGGGACAATGATAGTCTAAAATGCGTGTTTGATGATACATATGACCCAACAAAGGTGCAAGAAACCGAGACATTTATTACAGAAACTATTGAAAATCAAGGAACACAGACATCAAATACTAGTAATTTTACAGAAAATGTAGCGAGTGAATGTTCCAGTTGTTCGACATATTAATCGTGAGAATATATCATTCTATATTAATAATTTATAATATAGAATGGGTCCAAGGTACAGTAGAGCCGAACGAAACCGACAAAGAGATAGACAAAACGCAGTAAACAGTTTAACAAATACTTACAACCATATAAATAGTAGGGCGACGGTCTATCGTAAGAAATCTAATAACGTACATGCTGATTACATACATTTAGTTAAAATAATAAATCCTGACCCTCTACCTAGAGTATCTCCAAGTGATGCGAAAGGTCCCGTGGTGAGAAGTCGAAATCAAACAAATCGTGGAGGTGGAGGTGGAGGTGGAGGTGGAGGTGGACACCAAATGTCAAATGAGGCAATCATGCGCGAGTTTGTAAAAGTCAGAACCAAACTATTAGAGTTATTAAAAGACATACCCGATAAATCCAATACTTTGGATGAGTTGATTGACACTAAAGATATACGCGAAAGAGACAAGGCAAGACTTACATACTTGGAAAAGGTTCTAGCTCAAGCAATATCAGATCTAACAAATTATGGAGATCTTCAAGCATCGACACGTAATTTGTTTACTACAACGGTTACACAACTAGAAGGTAAAATAGTTGAACGAGAGAAATTAAATTATAATAATTATGAGAGACGAAATGAAGTAATGGACCGCGCGACAAAAAAGTTAGGGTCATCTTATAGCAACGATTATAGTAATGTAAGATATCAGGACCAACATACGCAATTTTTTGTTTCATTGAATTCGATTTTTTGGTATTTGTATTATTTGTTAATATTAGTAATCGGTTATCAACTACAATATATTCAAAATAACATGACTCTCCAGCGTAAAATTACTTGGATAACTGTTTTAGTAATATATCCATTTTTGTATTATGCTTATGATTTTATGGTAGTATGAAAAAGTATATGTATATTATAATAAGTATACTAGAATAAACAAAATGTTTGGTAATTCAATTATAGAAGGACTGAGTTTTTGGCAATATTATCACCGTTCAAGAAATTTGAGAAACCAGATAAATGCCGCAGAAATAAATCTTCAGAATATGATAAATAAGTTGAATTCTGAAAAACGTAATTTAGATGCTTTCGTTAGAGAAATAATAAGAATCCGCAACATGTACCGTAATAATATAGATGGATTTCTTCAACCTGCGTTAGAGAGATTAATTGATGAAATTAAGAAGAAAGATAAAGAGATAGCCCAATTAGAAAAAGATATCGATGTGTTGAAGGCTAGCACCAAAAAAAAGAGAAAAGAATTGAATAATTTGCTAGAAAAATATCCTGATTTGAAATTAAAGACAGACCTAGCTTTCAATGAGGTCCTGCCTCTAAAGAAAAAGGAATTCTCAAGCGCAAATCAATACTATAAAATGCTTACTTATCAAAACACCGAGTTGTCCGACCAGATTATAGGTCAACAAAATGATTTAACCACCGCAGATCGTAAATATATAACAAATGACTCTATAATTCCTTTTTACAATAGCATTAATTTTGTATTATTATTGACATACATTATAATAGCGACATATGTAAGTTATCTTATATATTATGGTATGATAACAAACAATCGTTACGGAAAAATCATATTGATTCTTCTTATTGTATTATACCCGATTTATATGTTTACACTAGAAATGCAAATATACGACAAGGCAAAAATGTTTAATTCTATGGTTCGCGCTGAACCATACAACCCAGTTGAATAAAAAATATAATTTTTAATATCAAATTATATTTTGATTTTTTATAAACCGTTAATATTTACATCGGTTGTATTATTTTTAATGACATCGTATTCTTGGTCCTCGGTAGTATCTTGATATTTGATACCAATTCCAAACCATTTAGATCCACGGTTCTTACCAAAACACCGATCCATGTAGTCGTGTAAATCTTTTGTAGATGGACCGCGTCCACCATAATTAATATCGTACCATCGATTAAACTCTCCTTTGAGTTCCCCTTTCTGAACGCATATATTAGGATTGGGACTGCGTTCGATACAATCTTCGACAAACTCCGATAGGTAATCCTGACTTTTTCTATATTCGTTGCTCTTTTGCATCACGATATCACAGTCGTTCACAATACCATTTGTCTTATCTGCGCGCTGGATAAGCATAGACAAGAATACTTCCTTCCATGAATCAAACTTCTCATCGATTGATTTGTCTAGTTTGTATTGATATGGTTTTTCGGTATCTCCTTCCACTGGATTATCAGTAAACAATGACTTAAATGGAACCGCGCGAATACGACGCCATGTACCGTGATCGTTACTCTTAATCTCCATTAAGACATTACATGTAACGACGAGTTTGAATTGTGGAATAAACGAGATAGTCTGAAGCATATATGGCGCGCGTGCCTGAATAGGATCCTTTCCACTAGTTAATTGTTTCATGATACCCTCGTTGATTTGGTCCCCTTTAGAGGGTTCCTGCATAACTGCGAAACGTTTGCCTTTAAGTTGTACGATTTCCGGGGCTAATCCACCTACCTTACCGCGCTTGTCAGTTACAAGAGTCAACGGAACGTCTCCCTTATAATCACCCAATGTGACTTCCATAAGGTTAACTAACACAGACTTTCCATTTTGACCGTGTCCGATATACATATTAAATGTTTGATTTGTAGACGTACCTAGCAAAGTAGATGCTAGATGGTCCCACATATATTCACGTAGTTCGGGTTCCGGAAACAACTTGTTCATAAAATCGTTAATTTCACCCTTGAGCTTATCGTGTTTAGGACCGAGTTGAACGTAATTAATGTTGGTAGACATGGAAATATTATCTTCCGGGATACCATTACGAAATGTCTTATCTTTGAAATCATATACACCGTTATCACAACATAGTAAATATGGATTTGTATCCAACTTTCCAAGAAATGTACCGTCGTAAAATAATTCTTTTGCTTCTCGCATAATGTTATTTTTATCATTTGTTTGAGATAAACGCTGACATATTGTTAATATTCTTTGTTGTATCGTTAAATTAACATCGTCTTGTTCGGATACTGGTTCTTCGTCGTCGTCCGTACGCGTGCGTTTGCTCTCGTTTTTATGCATATATTGGACTGCCTTACTTCGGTAAAGTTCACGTAATTGATTTGAAATTGCTTTTCGAAGAGTAGTACCAGAATCAAGGTCGTACCATCTATGGTTCTTATAGTGCATCCATAGGTTACCTTTGACACTGGTACATACATAATCGTGTTTAAACATATGGTATAGAACCGTCGCTAAATCAAAATCTCCACAACTTGATCTGCTATCAGTTTTTCCCTTACCGCCACTACGAAGTGTTTGTTCGACATGATAGTCGATCGAATTATGACGGATCAATTCATATGATTCAGGTGCTTCGGTCTTGACCCAGTGGTATAATGAACGCTTCGTGATGCCATCTTGAGGTCGAGAATCAAATTTCCTCCACATATCACATAAATCCGGAATTTCACTGAACTGAAATGTAGATGACTGTGCACTGAATGCTAACCATACTATTAATAATCTACTACTAATGTTTTTAAGACACCATCCAACACGAATCCATTTGGAATATGACCCTGATTCATAAAATGACGTTGGTAAAACCATTACGTAATCGTAAGCATCCTTCAAATCGTAATCAAGTTGTGATTTTGAAACCGAATCTAGGAAATTATTGAGTACCATGGTCAATTCGTCGGGATTCTTAATACTTGACATGTTAATGTCATCGTGTCTCGAAACATCACGAATTGTTCGAGGGACCGAAGTGTTTATTTTTCCAGTACCACCTAATTGGTGAATGCGCTTGTATTCTTCGTGTTCTTTGATGAACGAAGATTTTAAGAAGAATGATGGATTTGAGTCGTTTCGAACAGACAATGGGTAAATATCTTTCACGAAATCATAAGACGACAATGGAATTTCTCTACGCATGAACTCTTGGTCGGTATCATCGTACTCAACTTCGTGAATATAGGTAACTTTATAACGGTCGTGATTTGGTTTCCGCGATCCATACAATTGCCAATTTACAGTACCGTCAGTAATGCCTTTATCAAACACATCCTCCCATGAATTAATGATTTTAAGATCTCCCCATGCTTCGGCGACCTTAGGGATTACCTTCTCTCGAATCATTTGTTGCGTCACTCTATCGATTTTCAAGCCAATGACTAAATGAATGCCGTCCTTCGTACAATTTTTAGTCTGTACTTGGTTGACTGTAGGTTTTTGTTGAACGAAAATCGTGAACTTACATGTAGAATCTAGTTGATAAACTTCTTTTAAAGTTTCCAAATAGATATCTATCATATCCTCGATATGTTCCTTTGTATATTGACGTTCGTCTACATCCAAATCGTGTCGTAGGTCAATGTCAACTAATAAAGGACCGTCGTCAGTTAATTGTTTTTCAGTTAAGTACTCTTTTTTATTTTCACCTAAAATATCCTTCGAATATAGGTCGAGAAACAACTTATACTCTGTGTTTGATATTTCATATGCCCCGCCGTAAATCTTATCATCTTTGCTCCCAATTCGTGTATTCGTAATATCTTTTGTAGGATTACCTTCATTTTTACGAATCAGATGTTTCATAATAAAGTCTTGAAACCCAGCATATTTTACATTTGCACTGCTGTTTTGCTTTGAACTGTTAGTTGTAGATATTAGAGATCGGTCCATTTTAATTGGATAGATATATTGTTCGGCTATATTTATCTGATTTGAATAAATTATATAAATTTAATTTGATTTGATGTAATATAATTATCTAATTCCCATCTTTCAATTTTCTAAATATAAAATTGAAAGGGATGTATCCCGTATATTGAATTTAAATAAATTGTACTTTTAGTATATAATGAAATTCTGCGAAAACTGCAATAACATGTATTACATTGGCATTGACCCTGATGATACATATAAATTGACATATTATTGTAGAAATTGCAAACACGTAGATGATACAATAACGGAGGAAGGAGTATGTGTAATGAAGACACAATTAAAGAAAGGAGACCATGAATTCAATCATACATTCAATGAATATACGAAATTAGACCCAACTCTACCTAGATTATATAATACAAAATGCCCCAATCCTGAATGTAAGACCGAACATGGAGTCATATATATTCGATATGACAATGATAATTTGAAATATTTATATATATGCGCGGATTGTGACATAAAGTGGAAGACAGATGACCGTAAATAATATAAAATTGAATTTATTTATCATAAATACAATTTAGAAAAATTACATTATCTACACATATAGTACTATAAAACATGGAAAACGAAGATTTTGTTCCAAGTGATATTGAAGAAATCGACCCAATTGAAGACGACGACGCATCCGTCAGTTCAGTCAAAGACACTAAAAAGGGCATTGATGATGACGAAATAGACCAAGTTGAAGAGATTGAAGAAGATGACGAGAACACAGATATAGAATCAGACGAGGATGATGAATATAATTTGGAAGATGACCCCGATATGGTACCAACTGAAATGACTGAAAATAATAATATAAATAATCATTTTATGGTTGATGATGACGATGACGACGAGGACGATGACGATGATGATGGATATTTACAAAAAATGAATGGATTTGAAAAACAAGACATTATTACACAGTTTCATCCCGAATTACTCAATCACAATTATGATGAAATTAATACTTTGTCGCAAGTAGTTCGTGATTCAAATGGTGTAGTAATTGACCCATTACATAAAACGTTATCATTTGTAACTAGATACGAACGTGCGCGTGCGATAGGTGAACGCGCAAAACAAATAAACTCTGGAGCAGTTCCATTCGTAGAGGTAGATGATAATGTAATTGATGGGTATCTAATCGCACTAAAAGAATTTGAAGAAAAGAAAATTCCATTTATCATTAAGCGACCTATTCCAAATGGCGGATGTGAATATTGGAAACTGTCTGATTTAGAAATACTTGGTTAAAATATTTAACTCTCAAAATAAGAAACAATTGTTTTTTATTTGCATAAAAAGGAAAACATAGATATACAATATAGATGCCACTCTCAAAACAAATTTCATCACATAATCTTATTCCTGGTATGAAATATTTGGTCGACATTCAGTGGAATATAACAAATGACCTTCGATTACCAACAAATCATATTGTTACTGGAACATTCATTGGGTCATCTTTCGTGAAAGGGAGAACATTATCATTTGATAGTGGACTGCAGGTATTGCGATCTCGTTCTCGTTATGAAATGTCATTTTTAATAGACGGAGAACCGTGTAAATTGAGTTCGGCTAATAAAATTTACGAAATTATTACACCGCCTCTTTGTGAAATCGCAGGTATGTGTAAATTATACAAATTACCGTTTCACAATGATATTAAAAAATATATATATTCGTTTACTGGTATCGCACTTAATCTTAAATATCGTGCGAAACCGAAAGGAAAATACTGATATACCTATATTCTATATTATTCAAATATGTAAAAAATAATATAGAAGTCTAAATATAATTAGAGTAATGTCATTGAAGATAACAAAAATGAAAAATTGTTCGTATTGTCAAGATTCGGGTCACACTATTAATAATTGTATGGATCCGTCAATTGATCTATTATTGCAGGAATTTCATGAATATATGGCGTTTGATTTAAAATGCAAATTTAAGTACAAATGTATCCGATATATTTGTTCTCTACTTTCGTTATCAGAATTGCGAATAATAGGCTATCATTATAATTTAAATATGAGTAAAATGTCTCGAGAGGATTTCACGTCTGAAATAATAGACGAGAGTTCTCGAGAGAGAACTATGTACGATGAAATTATAAGTAAAATGAACTTATCCGAATTAGAATATTTCTATACCAAAATTGCAAACAACTCTAAAGAATGGAATTCTAGAAAGTATTCACTCACAGACATAAAAAAAAGGGTTGGTATTGAATTGTCAGATAATGATTCATTCGTTAAACCGCAATTAGAACCGAATAATGAAAATACGTATTCACATGATGACGATTATATGATGCCATTACTGTTCGCGCGTCTGCCAGAGGAAGATGATAACGATAACACACTTGAATCTATTTTTAAATTCATATATATATGTATATTTGGAATTACTGCGTTTAATGTATATATGTCGTAACATATTGGACTATGATTTCCAATTTTTACCACAATCTAGACAAGTTATAAATATAGTTGCTGGTTCATCCGCACTTCTCGTCTGTAGTTCGTAGTACGTACATCGTTTTGATTTACACTTTTTACATGTAAACATGTCAGTTGATGCCTGAATATTGGTTGTAAATTTATTCGCATCACGTTTCATTTTTTGTTCGAGTAATTCTTTCCAATGTGACGAGTCCATTTCTTGATGCGTCATATATGCGAACAGTTGAGGTAATATTTCTTTATTTTTAAGTTGCGTCAACAAGGTTGGATTTTTTAAATTCAAATAAATTGTACGAAGACGATCTATGTATATCTGCACGAATAATGGGTTCTCCCATTTTTTGATAATTTTCTTCGATGATGCCTCCTTAATAGCATAATTAAACACGCCTTTCTCAATATTAACACATAACGTGTCGTCTTGAATAATATTATTCAGACGGTTAGTAAT
>Ga0209264_1001574_pt1 | contig 12486 bp, 20 predicted proteins | sample SaaInlV_DNA_150m_FD_184687 | JGI IMG/M metagenome (GOLD analysis project Ga0209264, IMG submission 184687) | Marine microbial communities from expanding oxygen minimum zones in the Saanich Inlet - SI075_LV_DNA_150m (SPAdes) (version 2) | ecosystem: Environmental > Aquatic > Marine > Unclassified... | reverse complement strand
CTATTAAATATTAAAGATGATAATATTAAAGATGATAATATTAAAGATAAAAAAACTAAAAAAAAGATAAAAGATAAAATAATAGACAATATTGAAGATAAAATTGAAAAAAAAATAAAAAAAAAAGATAAAGAAAAAAATATTATTAATGATGATAAAATTGAAAAAAAAGATAAAAAAAAAGATAAAGAAAAAAATATTGTTAATGATGAAGAAAAAACTGACGAAGTTCCTAAAAAGAAGCGTGGAAGACCTAAAAAAATTGAAAAATAAAAATAATAATTTATATAAATAATATTTAATTAAAAAATAATTAATAATATATATTATAATCATGCCTAAAAATAAAACAGGTGGTAATAAAGCTAAAAAGCAAGGAAATAAAAATATGAATAGAAAAATATTAATAGCTGATGCTTTGGATGACGGACAGTTATTTGCTCAAATTACAAAAAAATTGGGAGATCAAAGATATTATGTATTATGTAGTGATAATATTGAAAGAATTGGAAAATCTTGTAATAAATTAAATAGATCAAGCAGGGGTGAAAATCGTTTAGATATTGGTTCAAATGTGGTTGTTTCATTAAGAGTTGATTGTGATAGCACAAAAATGAAATGTGATTTATTGGCTTTTGCAGAACCTCCTGATGATGTTATAAAGTTATTTAAATTAAAATTGTCAGAAAATAATAATGAAGAAGATATTGTTCAATTTGATATTGGTAAAGAAGAATTATTATATGAGGATAATGAAAATATTGATTTTGATGATATTTAAAAAAATTGAAATTAAATTTTATTTTTTATTTATATTTTAAATTAATTTAAAATGGTTAATTTATGTCAAGCTTATAATAAAATAACAGATTATTATAATATATATATAATTCGTGATGCTTTAAATTGTTATGAATGTAATAAAAATATAGTTCGTGATAATCATAATTTTAAACCTGATTATAATAATACACTTCATTTATTAAAAATATTATATGATTATGAAAAGTCTGGTAGAAAAACATATAATAAAAATTTAAATAATTCTATAGAAATAAGCATAAATAAATTAAATAATATTTATGAGATATTTGTAAAAAATAAAATGAAATATATTGAGGTGTTTTATAAATTATTTATTAATTATAAATATGATAATTTTATTATGTTTATTAAAGAAAGAGGATTATTAGATTATATATATGATAATAATTTAATATCTAATGTTATTGATACATATTTAAATAAAACTAATTATTTAAAAAATGACCATTTTAATAAAAAAGTAATAATAAAATATTTAATATCAAAAGAGAATGATAAATTTAAAAATATTATTAATAAATATAATATAAAAAATGAAGATGTTATAAAATATTTGAAAATATTATATTTAAAAAAAAATAAAAAATATAATGATGAATATTTAGTTGATATATCAAAATATATAAATGATTGTGAATGGAATATTGAAAAAAATTTTGATATAAATTATTTTGTAGAATGTTTAGATATTTGTTTTGAAAGAAATTTAATAAAAAAATCATTTAAAATAAAAATAGATAAGTCATTTTTAAAAAATGATTTGGAAAAAGTATTATATTTTTATTATTTGAAAGGTTTTATTTTAAGTGATGATGATATAATTAATTTAATAAATTATGGAATAATATTAAATAATTTTGAAAGTTATGGTATTAAGATGAATAATAAAATATTAAAATATATTTTAGAAAAAGATAAATTAGAATTATTTGATGTTTATACTTTTAATTTTGAATTAAATGAAGAAAATTTAGAAAAAATATTTTTAAATGAAAAAAATAAAACAATAATTAATTATTTTGTGGAAAATGGTTCAAAAATAACAAATAAAATATTTAATTCATTTTTAATATCAAAAAATAGAATAACAAATAATATGCATGAAGTAATAAATGAAATAATTGTAAATAATTATGATTTAACAGTTGATAATTTAAAATTATATGAAGAAAAAAATAATTATGATTCAGGAATATATGATGTTATAAAATCATTAAAAGAAATAATTGAAGATAATACAAAAAAATTAAATATTACTAAAGTAAAATTTAAAGTAGATGATAATGAATGTTTAAAATTATTTGAAGAATTTATTGAAATAGATAATTTTAATTTATATGAATATTTTATTTCGTATATTATAGATAATAATTTAAAAATAAATGAATACTTTATAACAGATAAAAAATTATCAAAATTATTTAATATTAAAAAAGGATGTTTAAATAAAATAACAGATATTGAAAAATTAATAAAGGAATAATAAAACATTTAAAAAATAATTTTTATAAAAATTGTATTATAATGTTAAGAGTTTTATATGATGAGATAAATGAAAATGAAACAAAAGATGATATTGCTTTATATAATTTAAAACAGTCTGATATTAATTTTAATAAAGAGACATTTATTTGTTCTTCTATTGGATGGATGAAAAATGATAAAAATAGAACATTTCAAGATTTGGAAACATATTTAAGAAATAATAATTTCAATACTCATTTACTAGCAAAGCCTCATAAATACACAGAAGATATTGAATTAGAAAATCCAAATTCAAATGAAACTTTATCGTATGAATGTGTATTTTGTTGTAAGCCAGAACAATATTGTTTAGAAGATTTATATAAAATTCATAGTTCATATGATGAAAATTTTAATAATTTAAAATATTCTGGAACATTAAAAGTTAAAAATGAAGAAAAGGTTGATGAGGTTGAAGATAGTAGTGATGGAACATTAATTAGTAAATTAAGTAATAATGAGATTAAATTAAATTTTGTGAGACTAAGTCCAAAAGATTCTATAGCTCAAATGTCAGATGATATTAGAAATTCAACTGGTAAAGCTCCAAGAACAGAAATAATTGGAAAGTATAATGATAAACAACCAATTATTACATTTTTATTAGAAGATGGTAAATTAGCTTCTCATATTGGTTGGACTATTGAGGATGTGGATGGTGAATTAAAATATACATTGGTTGATTTAAATACTTATTATAGCAATGAAAAAGTATAGATATTTTTTTTTTATTTAATATTATAAAAATTTTTATAATATATATATAATTATATAATATGATTTTAATTATTCTTTTGTTAGTAGTGATTTTCTTACTTTATGAAAAAATGGATGTGAGTGAAGGATTTTCTGGAGGAGTTAATATGCAAATGAATTCTAATACTGTTAGACCTATGTTAGATCCATATGTTTATGACATTAAACCATCTCAACAAGTAGAATATGCTGATACAGTTGCTTATGATATGAATCATCCATATGATGTTGATGGAGATGGTGAAGGAGTTACTGATATGGATGGAGCTAAAGAAATAGATGAAATGGTAAAAGATGAAATTGTTAATAATGAATTAGATAATGTTAAACCTGTGGAAGGTTTTAGATGTGGATGTAATAAAAAGTGGAATGAAGATTTTACAAGCAGTCATGAATATGTAAATATGAATGCTATGATTCCATCAACAGATATTATTAATATGAGATGTTAAATAATTAAATATATATATATAAAGTAATTAAATGGAATGGAATGAAAAACATGAAGAAGAATTATTATTACTTCAACAGTATTCAAATGAATTATATAAAAAATATCATAAATTATTTATAGACTATACAAAAAAGAGGGATAAATATAAAATACCTGTGATTATATTATCATCTATTGTTGGTGTAATAAATTTATCAAATGCAAGTTATATTCCAAAACAATATTATGTTTATATATCTATTGGAACAGGATTATTAAGTATATTTTGTTCTATATTAGCATCAATAGAACAATTAAAAAAAATAGGTGAAACAATGAATAAATCACTAAATAGTTATTTAAATTTTAAGATGTTAAGTGATGAAATATCACATATATTAAGAATACCTTTAAATGAAAGAGATAAAACCGGTCTTGAAATGGTGAAATATTATTTTCAAAAGTATCAATCATATTATTATGAAAGTCCGGTATTAAATGAATTAGCTGAAGATTTTTTAGTATTAAAAAATGATAATAAAAATAATGAAATAAAATTAGAAAGAATGAATTCTAATAGTTTTAAAGAAGAAAAACCAATTATTTTTAATTTATAATTAATTATATATTATATATAATATACAATGTTTTCAGGTAATTATTCGTGGAATGGTGATATTTTTACTAAAGATTTATCAAATGGAACAACAAGCAAAACTAATGATAAAGGAACAATGAAAATTGTTAAGATTAATGATACATTTTATGATGTTGAAATTATTGGCGATGGTTATAAAATAGAAACTATTTTTACATTTAATGTTAATAAATGTAATTTAATTGGTAATTTTAATGAATTTGATACAAGTATGTTTTATTATACAAATGGTATGTTAAGACAAAAATTTATTGAAAATAATACTAAAATTATTAGATATGGTGATTTTAAATTAAATAAAATATCTTAATTATATTATTTAAATTTTTTATTTTCTCCAAACACAAACAAAACCTTTAATAATTAATTTAAATCCCCATTTTTCTAATTTTTCATCTATTAAATTATAATTACAATCATTTGGCATATCTCTTTCAAAAATTATAATTTTATAATTTTTAATATATTTTTCATTTTCATCAATAAAATTACATAAACAACCTTCACAATCCGCTACTAAAGCATCAAAATTTATTTTATATTTTTTCATAATGTATTTTAATGAATAATTTTTAATAACTTCTTCATCTTCATTTTCATCTTTAATTAATGAAACAGTTGTAGCATAACCTTTTTTATTTATTTTCATTTTTTTATTTGATATTATTACATTTAATATCTTAAATTTACTTTTATGACTTTTTTTATTTTTTTTAAGAGCATCTATAACAGTTATATCTGGTTCTATAACTATATGATTTTTAGGTTTTTCAAGCTTATTATTAATAACACAACTTACTGTTCCATACCTTCCACCTAATTCTAAAACAGTCATATCTGGATTTATATAATCATTACTTATATATTGTTCTTCTCTTTCAAATTTTTTATGATTTATAACTTCATTATCTTCATTATAATATGGTATTTTATCTAATTCTTCTAATTTTAAATGTTTTCTTTTTGGATATATTATTTTTGTATCTTTCCATTTGTCCCAAATTGAACTCATATATAAATATTATATATAATTAATAAAAAAAATTAATCTCTCCATTCATTTATTTTGTTTTTAATAATTTCTATAATTTGAATAGCGTAATTATCCATTTCTTTATAATTTAAATAATTATTTTTTTCTAAATCTTCTATTATATCTATTTTAATCTCAATATCTAAACCAACATGTGTTGACGATATAAGAATAATTTTTTTAATATTATTAAAATAATATTCATATGCAATCCAAACATTACCACATCCTTGACCTCCAGTTCCTCCTCCATCACAAGGTTCAAAACCAATATTTATTTTTTTATTTTTACAAGTTTTATGTAATAAATCAATAATTTTATTTAAATAATAATTATCTGGTTGAATATCATTATTACTATCAAAAATTAGTTTTGACTTAAAATTAAATTCCATTTTTTAATATAAATTAAAATATCAAATGATTTTTTCAATTTTTATTCCAAAAAATCTTCTAGTTCATTAGAATTATCATTATCACTTTCATATTCTAAAAAATCATCAAGAGAATTTTCAGATTTAAGACTTTTTTCATTCATTTCAACAATATCATTATTTTCAATATTAATATCATTCATATTTATATTACTTAATATATTACCCATATCAAATTCTTTATTATTATTTTCACTAAACATCTTACTAACATTTTTTTGAATTTCGTTAAAATTTATTTTTTCATCTTGAAAATTATTATTATTATTATTAAACATCATATTAAATATTCCATTGAAATTTGACATTAAATCATTCATATTATTAAATTCTAATCCATCTGTATTATCATTATTGGTTTCATAATTATTAGTTTCTTCATTACTATTATCATTGGTTTCTTCTTGAGTATTTTCATTGGTTTCTTCTTGAGTATCATCATTGTTTTCTTCTTGAGTATCATCATTGGTTTCTTCTTGAGTATCATTATTTGTTTCAATATTATTTTTTGATTTTTTGATTTTTTTTAATTTTAGTGTATTTGGTAATTTATCTTCTTCTGTAGTAGATAAAGTAATATCTTCTAATGATGAAGAGTTAATGCTTGAATTATCTGTTTTAAATAAAAATTGATTATTATTCATTTAAATAGATTATATAAAATTATATTTGAATAAAAACTTATTAAAGAATTAATCTATAATAATAGTATGGAAACTTTAACTAATTTTTTAATTGATGAAGGTTTAAAGAAAAGAACTGAACCTTCTACACATAAACATATTGCTTTTATGACAACAAAGGTAAATTGTAAGAAAGGCGTTTAATGAAACACTTAATATAAAAAGAACTATAGGAATAAATTCAAATAGAATAAGATTTAATAATAAACATATTAGTACTCATGCTGAAATGGATGCTTTAAAAAAAATTAATTATAAGATAAGTAAATTTAAAATTAAAAAAAAAATAGTATTAGATTTATATGTAATAAAATATAACTTATTGGGAGAAATAACTAATTCACAACCTTGTTATAATTGTGCAAAGGAATTATATAATAATAAAAAAGTGAAAATATCAAAATTATTTTTTTCAAATAGTGATGGAACAATAACAAAAGTTAATTTTGATGAATGGTTTTTAAATACAGAACATCATATAAGTAGAGGTTGGTTAAATTGTTCTAAACATCATTAAATTTTTTAATAATTTTTATAAATATTCATAATTAAAAAATAATTTTTTTTTAAGAATTTCTTTTCCAAAAAATTCTTGGAATAGATTACTTTCTAAAGTATCATTATTTAATTTATTAGTTTGATAAATATTATCTATTTTTGATATGCTATAACCAAATAAATATTTTAAATTATTATATAATAAATGTTTATTTAATAAATATACAATAATAAATGTTTTATTAGAATTAATATTATTAATTAGAAAATTATTAAAATTTTTGATTGATAATATTTGGTTATTATTTTTATTTTTATAAACAATAATATCATTATAAATAATTTCAAATATAATAATTTCAGAATTACCTCTAATTTCAATTAATCCAGTAATATTTTCATTAAAATATTTAATAAATATATTATTAATCTTATGTTTAATAAAATTAGTAAAATTATGATATTGTAATATTTTTTGTTTTTTTAAATTTACTAAATTTTTTAAATATTTATATTCTGAATTAATAGTTTGATTTAAATTTGATTTTTCTAATTCTAAATTTAATAAACTTTTAATAGTATCACTATAATACATATATTTTAATTTAGGAGTATTTTCATAAAAAATTTTTTTAAATATAAATTTTTTATTATTAATTGTATCATTAATAATAAATAATACTCCAACTTTATTAGTAAAATTAGCTTTTATTTCTTTATAAAGTTTTATTATAAAATTTTTAATATGTATATTCTTATTAAAATCATCTTTTTCAATCCATTGTAAAACATTAGATGTATATCCAGTTAATAAATTAATTATAAGTTCTTTTAAATCACAATAATATATAAAAACACCATCTAATTTAAAAAAATATTTTATTGTAGAGTAATTTAATAGGAGTGTTTTATTATTTTGAATATATGGAAGAATTATTGATTTAATAATATTTTTCCATTTTTGTTTATTAAGTTTAATATTATTACAAATAATATCATATTTATTGGTTATTGATAATAAATTAGTATTTATATTTTGAATAAATAATCTATTTTGTTCTATTTTAATATTATTTTTAATTTTTTTATTAGAAATACCATTATTATTAAGAAATATAGTTAAATCAGATTTACAACAAGGACATTTAGGATATATTATCTGTTTAATGCAGTCTAAATGAAAATAATGATTACAATTTGTTTTAATTAAATTATTATCATCAAAACATATGGAACAAACATTTATCATTATATTAGTAATTAATATTTATATTTTTAAATATAAAAAATTTATATAAAAATAAAAATCTTATTATAATGTTAGAAGATAAATTTAATATTTTAAGAATAAATAATTTTAATCTACATGTATCAAAAAATGATGATAATATATTAAATTTAATGATATTTAATTCACTGTTAATAAATGAGATATAATAATAATTATTAAAGAAAAAATAATGTTATTAGATATTAAAAATAAAGAAGAATATATTGTAAATGATAAAATAGAACATCAAATATTTAATTTTAGTAATTCTTATAAATATTGTATGGATGTAATTAAAAATAAAAAAATAGATAAATTAGTTTCATATAAATGTTATAAAAAATCATTATATTTATTTATTACATTTATTATATGATTATGAAGAAATATCTAAAGAAAAATTTTAATACTGTTCTATTAAATCAAATATATTTTTAGATTTATTTGTATTTTTAATTATTTTATTATTATTATTGATAGTATTAATTTTATTTTTAATATTATCTTTATTATTTTTATAATATTGTTTATTTTGATTATTTATTTTATCTTCATCTTTATTTTTAGAATAATATTTTTTATGATAATCTTTTCTATCTCTTTTAATTTTAATAACATTAATATTTTGTAATTTATTAATAATTTCATTATTTTCAGAAATAATATGTATATTATTATTTTTATATTCTTGTATAAAATTATTAGCTATATTTAAATCATCAAATTTTTCTAATAGTTGTATGCTAATATCATCTTTATCAATTATATTAAATACTGAATTAAATAATGAATTTTTATTAAGTAAGTATGTTTTATAATCAAGAATAAATTTATTTAAAATAGCAGTTAATACTGTTTTTTCTGTATAATTAATATAATATTTATTACTATTTTTTGAATATATTTTATACACTTTATAAAATGTCATATAATTATAATAAAAATTGAAAAAAATAATTATTAATAGTTAATAATAAAGTCTAATATTATACCTAATACAATTTTAAATTGTACAAAAATTATATGTATTGGGTATAATTAAAATTATGCTTGTCGATGATATATGTTATATTTTATCTTCATATATTGAAGTAATAAATTATAATCAATTTTGTATTAAAAATAATAATATTAATAATAATAATATTTATAATAAAAATAACAAACATTATAATAAAAAAAGGAGAATTGAAAAACACCCATTTGATAAATTTTCTTTAAATGAAAAAGAGAGTTTAAAATTATTTTATTTATTAAAAAGAGGTATTTAAAAATATTTAAAATGTATTATATAAATATTATATTATGGAGAAAAAATCATATTATGATATATTAGGTGTTGCAAAAAGTGCTGATGAAAGTGAAATTAAGAAAGCATATAGAAAATTAGCTACAAAATGGCATCCAGATAAAAATCCAAAGAATGTTGAAGAGGCAACTGAAAAATTTAAGGAAATATCACAGGCTTATAATATTTTGATTGATAAAGAAAATAGAGAAAAATATGATAGATATGGTGATGATATGGATAATATTCCAGATATGAGTGGTTTTAATCCATTTGAAGATTTATTTAAAGGGTTTGGTGGAATGGGAATGAATATGAATATGAATAATAATGAAGATATTAAAACAATTAAGGAAGTTCCAATAAAAATAACAGTTGATAATATTTTTGAGGGATTGAATAAAAAAGTAAAAATAAAATCATTAAAAAAATGTGATAAATGTAATGTTGAAATGAAAAAATGTAATGAATGTGATGGTAAAGGTGTTAATATTAAAATAATACAAAGAGGTCCAATGATACAACAAATACAAAGTCCTTGTGATAAGTGTAAGAAAACCGGAAGAATAAAGAAAAGTTCTAAATGTGAAACTTGTAAGGGTCGTGGTGTAATAGACAAACCAGAAGAATTAATAATAAAAATAAATAAATGTGCTGATTATATGACACCAATAATATTAAGAAGAAAGGGTAATTATAATTTTGAAACAATGAGAGATGATGATTTACATATTAAATTAGAATTTAAAGAAAATAAATGTTATAATATTAAAAAACATGATATAATTTATAATTATATGATAAATATAAAAGATGCGATATGTGGTGATAAATTATATTTAGAACATCCAAATGGTAAAATTTATTTAATAAAAAATGAAGATGTAATAAAACAAGGTGATATTCGTGTTATAAAAAAGTTAGGTTTACCTAATGAATATTCAAGTGGTAATTTAGTAATTAAATTTGAGTATATTTATCCAAAAGGTCAATTAAGTTATAAGGATTTCAATGATTTTATTAATAATTGTGAAGTGAATAAAAATAATGATTATGAAATTATTGAAATGAAAGATATAAAAGATTATTATAATAAAAATGAGGAAGATGAAGAACAAGAAAGATTTTTTAAACATCGTGGTAGGAATGGAATGGAACAACAATGTCAACAGTCTTAATTTTTTAAAACACAATAATTTAATTTTATTAAATATAATTATTAAGATTTTAGTGATGGATAGTATTATATTATTAAAGGATGATGGTTGTGGATTTTGTCATGCTTTTGAGCCTGTATATAAAGATATAAAAATTAAATATAAAAATAAATATAAATTTGAGAGTTTTTTAATAAGTAATGAAAAAGATAAGAATAAATTAAAAAAAAAATATTTAGATGTTTATAAAAGATATATGAATGAGGGAGTTCCTACTGCGGTATTAAAAACAAAAAAAGGAATAGGTGAAGTAATAATTCCTCAAATAGAAATGAGTAATGATAATGAAATAAATAAGTTATCAAGAAATTTTTACAAAAATATAAAAAAAGTTAGTAAATCAATAAATTCTGATAAATATGAGGTATTTGTTCAAAATGGTGGAGATTATTATAAAAGAAAATATTTAAAATATAAACAAAAATATAAGATGTTAAAATTAAAAAATATAAATGAATAATAATGTTTAAAAAATATTTTTGTATTAAGAGATATTCAATTAAAGAACAATTATATAAAGAAAAATTAGAACAACTTATTTTGATAATACCAGACATAAAAAGAAAAATAATAAATTTAATTGATACTGTAGAAAAATTAGAAACAGATGATGATAATTGTGAAAAAAAACAACAAATGTTAAAAGAAATAGGAATTCTTTATGGTGAAATTAAATGGTTGGAAAAAATAAATATTTAATTATTTTTATTGTAAATACTTATATATATAATATTATATAAGTGATGTTTGAAAATTTAATCATTATTCTATTAGTAATTATAATTTTATTACTTAATTTTGATAATACCGAAAATTTTAAAGTTGAAAATAATTTAATAAAAGTTAGAGGAGCTTCATCATTAAATGGAGAGAAAAGTAATAATACAATGATAGTAGATATAAGTGATCCATTTATAAATAAAAATCTACCAGGTCCAGGATTAAATAATAATGAAAAATTATATAATTTATCATCAGAAGGTCAAACAGATGTATTAAATAGAAGAGGTTTAACAGCTCAAGGTGTATTACCAATAAGTGATAAACAGAAGAAAATAGACGAACAACAAAAATATTTAGATAATAAAAATCAAATATATAAACAACAATTAATGAATGATAATTTAGAAACAACATATTTTTATAATTCATTAGTAGATCAAAATAAAATAACAGAAAATGCTTATGATGTTATTAATTCAATAGATAATATAGATTATTCACAACCTAAAAAATTAGGAATTGATAAATGTAGAAGAACATGTGATGGTGTTTGTGTAGAAAGTGGTTATAATGGTATTGCTTCTTGTGTTCCAGTTCAAAAGACTAATTGGGGAACATTATATAAAAATCCAACATTTACATATGGATTAGAAGTTCCATATTATAATAAAAATAACCAATCACCTTAATAATAATTTTTATAATTTAAGTTATAATTTTTATAAATATAATTAATTTTTTTAAAATTTAATTTTTTATAACTAATAATTGGTTCTGATCTACATTCCGGTCATACATTGCATCTATCAACTTATTTTTTATAACATTAATTACAAAGTAAATGATTACAATTATAAAATTTTTTAGTATCTTTATTTTTATAACAAATAGGACATTTCATTTTAAATTTTTTTAATATATAATATAAATAAATTAAATTTCAATTTTATGTAAAAATATATATTTATTTATATATATATATTTATATGAAGGTTTTATTAGAATATGTTTGGATTGATGCTTATCAAAATTTAAGGTCTAAAATTAAAATTTTAAATAGTGAAAAAAATAGTTTAGAATTAGAAGATATTCCTGAATGGAATTATGATGGTAGTTCAACAGGTCAAGCTGAAGGACATGAATC
>Ga0209264_1001563_pt1 | contig 12561 bp, 9 predicted proteins | sample SaaInlV_DNA_150m_FD_184687 | JGI IMG/M metagenome (GOLD analysis project Ga0209264, IMG submission 184687) | Marine microbial communities from expanding oxygen minimum zones in the Saanich Inlet - SI075_LV_DNA_150m (SPAdes) (version 2) | ecosystem: Environmental > Aquatic > Marine > Unclassified ... | reverse complement strand
TCCATGCGAAAAACACAATCAAATTTGACTGATGGTGAACACTTAGAGTAAAAATACATCCGACCCAATGCGTGAATAAAGGAGGTGTTCACGATCATAAGAATGGGTGTTCATGATCATAATAATACGCAATTGGTACGTTTAAAAAGTGGCCAAATAGTATTGCATCGAGAAAACTCGTAACAATAAGTGATTTTTAATCCCAACTGAGCCAACTTGGCAACTATTTCACTCGATTGGGTGTGATTTTTTAAAAAAATGGCTTTTTCGTTTAAGCACCCAATTAAGAAACAATGAATTTACTTAATAAACCCCAATACAACTGGGTTAATCAGGTAAAAAAGGCGTATACTTACAGCCATATTCATTAATAAATACAAGGATATTAATAATGTCGGATTTACATAAATGGGATGTCGAAGATGAACAATTTTGGGAGTCTGAAGGAAAAAAAATAGCCCATCGTAACCTGTGGATATCCATCCCCAGTTTATTAAATGGCTTTGCAGTTTGGTTGTACTGGGGAATTATTACCGTACAAATGCTAAACCTTGGATTTCCTTACGAAAAATCACAACTATTCACGCTAATGGCAATTGCTGGCTTAACAGGAGCAACTTTACGCATTCCCAGCAGTTTTTTTATTCGCTTATGCGGTGGGCGTAATACCATCTTCTTTACGACTGCCCTGCTAATGATTCCCGCTTTAGGCGCGGGTATTGCTTTACAAGATAAAAATACACCTTTTTGGGTATTTCAAATCTTAGCTTTGTTATCAGGGTTTGGTGGAGGTAACTTCGCATCATCCATGTCTAACATCAGCTTTTTCTTCCCAAAAAAGATGCAAGGCTTAGCGCTAGGACTCAATGCCGGTTTAGGTAACTTTGGTGTTACCACCATGCAAATCCTAATTCCCCTCTCAATGACTTTTGGCTTATTTGGTGCGATGGGAGGAGAATCTATGGTGCTTGAAGCAACATCAGGCACATTAATAGGGAAAATTCCTGCCGGCACTGAAACCTACATACAAAACGCAGGATTTATCTGGTTACTATTTCTTGTCCCACTTGCATTTTTCGGCTGGTTTGGGATGAACAACATTCGCACTCAACAAGTTTCTCCTGATATCCGCTGCCCATTGGGCAGCTTTGGCATGATTAGCTTTATGCTGCTGATTAGTTTTCTCAGTGCCATTTTTGGATTATGGTTAATGCTACCGGAAGCTGTTTATGGCTCTGGCTTTTATGTCCCTAAAGAAATTGCTTTATTTATTGTTATTGCATTAACCGTTTCCTTGTTAAAAATAATACCGGGAAAAATTGGCGAAAGCTTAGGGCATCAGTATCAGATTTTTGACAATAAACATACCTGGGTCATGAGTATTATCTACACTATGACTTTTGGTTCTTTTATTGGTTTTGCCGCTTGTTTCCCGTTGGCTATTAAAGTGATTTTTGGTTATCAACATATACTGATCGATGGAGTGATGAATCATGACATTCCCAACGCCAATGGCCCAAGCGCTTTAATGTATGCATGGACAGGTGCCTTCATTGGCGCATTAATCCGCCCTATTGGCGGACTGATTGCTGATAAATTTGGTGGTGCCTGGGTGACCCATATTTGTTCATTTGTGATGGTTCTAAGTGCAATGGGGGTCGCTTACTACATGAAATCTGCTTACAACTCTGCCACACCGGAAGAATATTTCACTCCGTTTTTAATTCTATTTTTAATCTTATTTGCCGCAACAGGGATTGGTAATGGCTCAACATTTAGAACCATCGCCATGGTCTTTCCTAAAGAACAAGTCGGTCCTGTTTTAGGCTGGACATCTGCGGTAGCCGCTTACGGTGCTTTTTATATCCCTAAAGTATTTGGTGAACAAATCAAAGCAACAACACCTGAATTGGCTTTAATAGGCTTTGCTGCCTTTTATATTGTTTGCATCATGATTAATTGGTGGTTTTACTTGCGTAAAGAGGGTGAGTTTTATAATCCATAAATATATTGGAGCGCAGGCTTTAGCCTGCTCTCTTTACAAAACATACAGGGTAAAGCTTGCGCCCCACTTAAAGAATTTAAATAATAGGAGAAAAATCTATGAGTCATTTTTTAGACCGTCTTAGTTTTTTCAAAAAAGTTCAAAGTACCTTTTCAGGTAATCACGGCATTGTCACCAATGAAGATCGCCAATGGGAAGATGGTTACCGTAATCGCTGGCGTTTTGATAAAGTCGTTCGCTCTACCCATGGAGTTAACTGCACAGGTAGTTGCTCATGGAACATCCATGTTAAAAATGGCTTGGTTGCATTTGAAATGCAAGCGACTGATTATCCGCGAACGCGTCCAGACATGCCAAATCATGAGCCTCGTGGCTGCCCTCGTGGCGCGAGTTTTTCCTGGTATTTATATAGCCCATTACGCGTTAAGCACCCTCTTATTCGTGAACGCCTAGTCACCTTATACAGAGAAGAACGTGACGCGGAAAAAGATCCAGTAGAAGCATGGGGTGCCATTCAAGAAGACCCTGAAAAACGCAAAAAGTATACCGCTGTGCGTGGATTGGGCGGCTTTGTACGGGTTGACTGGGAAGAAGTTTCTGAGATTATTGCAGCTTCTAATATTTATACCATCAAAGCCCATGGCCCTGACAGAATAGCGGGGTTTTCACCTATTCCAGCGATGTCAATGATCAGTTATGCAGCGGGTAGTCGTTATTTATCATTAATCGGCGGGGCTTGTCTTTCATTTTATGACTGGTACTGTGATTTACCCCCTGCTTCACCACAAACATGGGGTGAACAAACGGATGTCCCTGAATCAGCTGATTGGTACAACTCAACCTATATCGTCGTTGCAGGTTCTAATTTACCTATGACACGTACACCTGATGCACATTTCTATTCAGAAGTACGTTACAAAGGTACAAAAATAGTTGCTATATCACCTGATTACGCAGAGTACGTTAAATTTGCTGATTTATGGATGCCTGCCAAACAAGGTACTGATGCTGCCATCTTTTTAGCGATGGGACATGTTGCCTTAAAAGAGTTTTTTATCGATAAGCAAGATGCTTATTTTGAAGAATACGCCCGTACTTATACTGACTTGCCAATGCTGGTCATTCTAGATGAGTATGAAGGTTCTTATGTTAACGGTCGGTTCGTTCGTGCGGCTGATTTCGATAATTCATTAGGCGAAACAAATAATCCCGATTGGAAAACAGTTGTTTTGGATGAAAAAACAGGGGATATCATTGTTCCCAATGGCAGTATTGGTTTCCGTTGGGGCGAAGAAGGAAAATGGAATTTAGTTTCTAAAAAAGGTAGCAAAAATACTAAACCTAGACTGAGTCTTATTTTTGATAAAGACGAAGTGGTTGAAGTTTTAATGCCAGACTTCCAAACCGGTGTTGATGTATCAATGCGTCGTAATGTACCTGTCAAAAAAGTCACCCTAAATGGTAAAGAAGTTTTAGTTGCCACCGTTTTCGATTTACAGCTTGCACAATATGGTTTGGATCGTGGATTGGGAGGTGATGTTGCATCAGGCTATGATGATGCCAGCACCCCAAACACACCTGCCTGGGCAGAAAAAATTACGGGTGTAAAACAGGCTGATATTATTCGTAGTGGACGTGAATTTGCTGACAATGCCTCTAAAACCATGGGTAAATCGATGGTTATCTTAGGTGCTGGTTTAAATCACTGGTACCACAATGATATGCACTACCGCGCTATTATGAACCTACTACACATGTGTGGCTGTGTTGGGCAAAGTGGAGGTGGCTGGTGTCATTATGTGGGACAAGAAAAGCTCCGTCCACAAGCCGGTTGGGCTCCGGTAGCTTTTGCATTAGACTGGCAAAAACCACCTCGTCACATGAATGGTACGACTTATTTCTACTTCCATACTGACCAATGGCGCTATGAAAAACTGGAAGCGGATGCCTTATTAGCATCCACTGCACAAGCCAATTATAAAGGTCATAATTTGGCAGATTATAATGTGGTTTCACAGCGGTTAGGCTGGTTACCTTCAGCACCTCACTTTAACAAAAACCCTTTAGACATTGTTAAGGATGCAAAAGCCGCAGGAGCGACAGATGAAAAAGGTGTTTCTGATTATTTAGTCGCTCAACTTAAATCAGGTGATATTAAATTCGCATCTGAAGATATTGATGCACCCGAAAATCATCCTCGCAACTTGTTTGTCTGGCGCGCCAATTTAATTGGTTGTAGTGCCAAAGGTCATGAATATTTCCTTAAACATTTGCTGGGTGCTCAAAATGGCGTGATGCAAGATGTGCTTCCAGAAGCAGAAGGCCAAGAAATAAAATGGCATAAAGATGCGCCGATTGCCAAATTGGATTTAATGGTTGATATTAACTTCCGTTTAAATTCTACCGGTGCTTATTCTGATATTGTTTTACCCACGGCCACTTGGTATGAAAAAAATGATTTAAATACCACGGATATGCACCCGTTTATCCACCCATTAACGCAAGCGGTTGACCCGGGCTGGGAATCACGCTCTGATTGGCAAATTTTTAAAACACTCGCTAAAACATTCTCAGATTTATCTGAAAAACATTTAGGTATACAAAAAGATGTGGTTGCACTCCCCCTTCTTCATGACACACCTGCTGAGCTCGCTCAAGCCATGGAGGTTAAAGACTGGAAACGTGGTGAATGTGAACCCGTACCCGGTAAAACAATGCCTCTGTTAAAAGTGGTTGAACGTGATTTTGCTAATACTTATAAAAAGTACACCGCCCTAGGTCCTTTATTACCTAAACAAGGTAATAATATTAAAGGGATTGACTGGAATACAGAAAAAGAATACGAACACTTAAAAGCGATTAACTACACCATTAAAGAGGAAGGCATCACTAAAGGGATGCCTTCACTGGAAGATGATATTAGTGTTTGTGAAACGATTCTCGCACTGGCACCAGAAACTAATGGTGAAGTAGCCGTTAGATCATGGAAAGCATTAAGTGGAAAAACAGGCATAGATCACACCCATCTCGCCTTATCACGTGAAGACGATAAAATTACTTTCCGTGATATTAAAGTTCAACCACGCAAAATCATCACTGCACCCACATGGAGTGGTATAGAGTCGGAAACAGTCAGCTATAACGCCTGTTATACCAATATTCACGAGCACATTCCTTTCCGTACGCTGACAGGGCGTGCTCAGTTCTATCAAGATCATCAGTGGATGCGTGACTTTGGCGAAGCTTTCTGTACCTACAAGCCAGCTGTTGACATGTTAACAACCACTGAGATGATGAAGAAAATTGGTAACAAACCGCATTTAAGACTTAATTGGATCACACCGCATAGTAAATGGGGTATTCATAGTACTTATCAAGATAATCTACGTATGCTGACCTTGTCACGAGGCGGACCACATCTTTGGATTTCTGAAACCGATGCAGAGAAAGCAGGGATTGATGATAACGACTGGGTTGAAGCGCTTAATATAAATGGTGCAACCATTGCTAGAGCTGTGGTTAGTCAGCGTATTCCTGATGGTATGGCGATGATGTATCACGCTCAGGAAAAGACCGTTAATGTTCCAGGCTCTAACACGACAGGTAAACGGGGCGGCATTTTAAACAGTGTGACCCGTATTACGGTTAAACCCACGCATATGATTGGTGGCTATGCGCAATTAAGTTATGGTTTTAACTATTATGGAACCATAGGTTCACAACGTGATGAATATGTGATCTTGCATAAAATCGAAGATCAGGACATTCAGTGGATGGAACAGCCTTTAACGGCTGCAAAAGAACAACAACTGAATCCAGAGGGTGTACCTCAAGCCTCTTACACCTACACTGAAGAGTCGGAGAAATAAACATGAAAGTAAGAGCCAATTTTTCACTGGTGATGAATCTCGATAAATGTATTGGTTGTCACACCTGTTCAGTCACTTGTAAAAATGTCTGGACTAATCGCAAAGGGGTTGAATATGCCTGGTTTAATAATGTTGAATCTAAACCCGGTATTGGTTACCCAAAAAACTGGGAAGATCAGGAGCAATGGAACGGCGGATGGATATTAGAAAACGAAAAACTACAATTAAAATCAGGTAGCCGTCGAAGTATTTTAAAAAATATCTTCATGAATCCAAACATGCCCACCATGGATGATTATTACGAACCGTTTACCTATGATTATGCGGTACTGCAAAATAGCGAACTACTCGAAGCGACACCAACGGCTAGACCCCTATCGTTGATTGACGGTCACCGTATGGAAAAAATTGAGTGGGGTCCAAACTGGGAAGATGATTTAGGCGGTAAATTCAAACACCGAAGTCAGGATACTAATTTCAGTAACATGGAAAAACAGATTTATGGTGAGTTTGAACAAACTTTTCTGATGTATCTGCCTCGCATGTGTAATCACTGTGTTAACCCTGCGTGTGTTGCTGCTTGTCCATCAGGTTCATTATATAAACGTGAAGAAGACGGCATTGTCTTGGTTGACCAAGATAAATGTCGTAGCTGGCGCATGTGCATCAGTGCTTGCCCGTACAAAAAAATGTTCTATAACTGGGAATCTGGTAAAGCTGAGAAATGTACAGGCTGTTACCCGCGGGTAGAATCAGGCTTGCCAACTGTCTGTTCTGAATCATGTGTAGGTCGTATTCGTTATAACGGTGTGATGCTTTATGATGCCGACCGAATTGAAGAATTAGCTTCTGTAGAAAATGATCAAGATTTATATCAAGCACAATTGGATCTCTTTCTTGACCCCAATGATCCAGAAGTGATTAAGCAAGCCAAAGCAGATGGCATTCCAGAATCCTGGATGGATGCGGCTCGCAACTCGCCAATCTATAAATTAATTGTAGACTGGAAAGTGGCTTTCCCATTACATCCTGAATTCCGTACGCTTCCGATGGTTTGGTATGTACCCCCTCTCTCTCCTGTACAATCACAAATTGATCAGGGTAATCTGAGTACTATGTCAGATGGTGCAATTCCAAGTATTGAAACATTACGTTTACCCATGAAATATTTGGCTAATATGTTTACCGCAGGTGATGAAAAACCAATTGTTGCTGCCTTAAAACGTATGATTGCCATGCGTAGTTTCTTTCGCTCTCTCAATGTTGAGGGAAAAACTGATTTAGCCGTGCTAGAAGAAGTCGGGTTAAGCGAAGATCAAGTACGTGAAATGTATCGTTATATGGCGATTGCTAATTACGAAGACCGGTTTGTCATTCCAACCAGCCATGAAGAATTACATCAAGAAGACTTTCATAGTTTTCAAGGGCAAAATGGATTTAGCTTTGGTAATGATGGCTGTAGTATCAGCGCCAATGCTTCATTATTTCCTGATAAACGTAAAAAAACTGAAGATAGCTTGGATTTTGTCCGTTACCACCCTGCGGCGAAACGTACTGACGGGGAAAAAACATGACACAAATCTACAAAGTACTTTCCATTCTACTGGAGTACCCAACCAAAGATTTAGTCGCTCACTGGGATGATATTAATCAACTCATCGCCGGACTACCCGATCTGGAAAGTGAAGATAAAAAAATGTTATCTGGATTTACCCATTGGGCATCCCGCTTATCTTTAACTAAATTTCAGGCAGAATATGTTAATAACTTTGATATGACGGCCGAAAACTCACTGTATCTGACTTATCATTTATTTGATGAGCAAGATCGGGATAGAGGCCCTGCCTTAATCGAACTGGCAGAGCTTTATAAATCCACAGGCTTTGAGATTGATGGTGGTGAGCTACCTGATTATCTACCGTTGATTCTGGAATATGTCTCTACCATGGATGATATCGCAAGTGCTCAGGAATTTTTGCAACAAACATCGCAAGCAGCAGGCATCATTGCTAGTAATCTTGATAAAAATGAAAGCCCATATGCGCCATTAGTCAAAATGGTGGAACGTCATGGGCATGTCGCAGACATTGCAGCATAGGACTGATTATGAACTTATCAAATTTACTTTTTGGGGTTTATCCCTATATCGCGCTGACTACTTTTTTTGTAGGCAGTTTAATTCGCTTTGATAGAGAACAATACACCTGGAAAGCTGATTCCAGCCAACTATTTGAAAAGGAACAGCTACAAAAAGGCAGTATTCTATTTCATATCGGTATATTAGCCCTCTTTATGGGGCATTTTGCTGGATTAGTCACGCCACATTCCTGGTTTTTAGCGATGGGGGTTTCTGACATGATGCACCAGATTGTTGCTATCTCAGCAGGTGCGGCTTTTGGCTCACTCTGCATGATGGGTGGCGTGATTTTATGGAAACGTCGTATGTATCATCCCAGAGTTAGAGCCAACAGCCATTTTATGGATATTTTTATTCTTGACTGGATATTAGTCACCTTAGCTATAGGTTTACTTACAATCCCCATTTCCATCTACCATGCGTTTAGTGGCGATACATCAGCAATGATTGCTTTATCCGAATGGGCACAAGCAACACTAGCACTCAATGCAGATGCATCCATACTGAAGGATGTCGGATTTGTCTATAAACTGCATTTATTTTTAGGTATGAGTGTTTTCTTTTTATTTCCTTTTAGCCGCTTAGTCCATGTTTGGAGTATGCCTTTAGGTTACATGTTCAGACCTTATCAAATTGTACGGACTAAATTTGTAAAACAAAGATAGCAACACGCTTTGATGGGCAAGATGTTCGGCCTTTGCCCATTCAACATGCTTTAAAAATTAACAACAAGAGTTTTATGCAATTTAAATTTACAGACCCTGTCACCGACTTCTCTAACGGATTACAGGTATTACAAGAATATCACCAAGATTTTTTAGCCCGTGGAATTCAATTAGTTGCCCTTGCCAATAAAATCAAACAACAAGGCATGAATGAAGACTTGGGCTATCAATGCATGGCAATGTACTGCCATTATTCAAATGCCACCCATTTGCATCATAAAGATGAGGAAGAAGCCTTATTTCCAATACTGGTTAACCAATCAAGTCTTATTATCGGCATGATTGAACGTTTAATGCTAGACCATGAAGAAATTGAAGCCTCGTGGATAGAATTAGCCAAGAGACTGAGCCATCCTGAACAAATTACAAATGCTGACCACTTTTTACACCTAGCCATAGAATTTGAGAAAATATTAAGAGAGCATTTAACACGCGAAGATGAAGATTTCTCTCCTCAAATAAAAAAAATACTATCAACAGCTCAAATACAACAGGCTGGAAATAAAATGGCTGAACTAAGACATTTAGCAACTTAAAAACGCACACAAGGAATTCGTTATGAAAATGAATAACACAATAGCAAAAAACCTATTAAGTACTTTAGTCATATTCAGTACTTTAGTCATCAATTTTTCAGCACAAGCAAGCGAAAAAAGTAAAAAACACACGAGTAAGCATTCATCAAAACAAAAGATAAATTTTGGTCCTGGTGATCATTATCAACATGAAATGGATATCAACATTTCCGACTATAAAAAAATAGATGATATTAGCAAACAAGCCTCTGACTTACCCAAACCTCTTAATAGAAATCGGCCAGAAAAAGTGATTATTAATCTTAAGGCGGTGGAAGTTATCTCTAAAATTGCCCCCAATATTCTTTATCATTATTGGACTTTCAACAATACCGTTCCCGGCCCCTTTTTAAGAGTGCGTGAAGATGATACGGTTGAATTATCACTGCATAACGATAAATCCAGCAGCCATAGTCATGCGATTGATTTACATGCCGTAACGGGTCCAGGTGGTGGTAAAGCGGTGACCGAGGTTGAACCGGGGGACACAAAAACGTTTTCATTTAAAGCAACGACTCCAGGCTTATATGTTTATCATTGCGCAGCAGGAAACCCTGCTACTCATATAGCCAATGGCATGTATGGCATGATATTAGTCGAACCTAAACAAGGCTTATCCAAAGTTGATCATGAATTTTATATTATGCAGGGAGAACTCTACACTAAGGGAAGAATAGGAAAAAAGGGCTTTCAAAAGTTTAACAGCAGAAAAATGCTTGATGAGCGCCCTGAATATATTGTCTTTAATGGTCGTACCGGGGCCTTAGTCGGTGAAGGTCAATTAAATGCCAAAGTAGGCGAGAAAATTCGTTTATTTATAGGTAATGCAGGCGTGGCTAAAATTTCATCATTCCATGTCATCGGTGAGATATTTGATCGCGTATTTCCTGAAGCTTCTTTAAGCAGTCCATTACAAAACGTACAAACCACACTCATTCCAGCGGGAGGAGCAACCGTTGTTGAATTTCAAGTGGACTACCCGGGAATTTATGTTCTAGTTGACCATGCTTTAGCACGAAGTGACAGAGGGGCCTGGGGGATTTTAAATGTGACCGGCTCTAAAAATGACTCTTTATATATTGGAGAGACTGAAAAGAACATGAGTCATGAAAAAGACAGACATTCAGGACATTAACAAATAATACCTTGAAGTTTGTGCCTATAAAAAAGGCACATTACTATCATAAATATAACCATTTGTACCGGTGGATAAACGATAGCGTCACCCACTTTATATTATTTTCTTAATAACAGTAATGCTCAACTTAAAAACAAAAACATATTTTCAACTTTCTCATTAGGAGATATTTATGCACCATCTTGATGGCATCAGTAGTGGCCAACAAACCAAAAATCTTACCGTCAGCACCATTGCCTTTACCGTATGTTTTGCGGTCTGGACTATTTTCTCTATTATAGGTATTAAGATTAAGCAGAACCTCGGGCTTAATGACACCGAATTTGGTTTACTGGTCGCGACTCCGATATTAACAGGCTCTTTGAGTCGAATTTTTTTAGGCATATGGACTGACCAATACGGTGGTCGTATTGTTTATTTTTGCTTAATGCTTACCACATCCGTTGCAGTCTGGTTACTGTCTACCGTTTCGACCTATGAAATGTATTTAGTCGCTGCATTAGGCGTAGGACTTGCTGGAGGCTCATTTGCCGTCGGCATTGCCTATGTCTCTCGCTGGTACGATAGTGACCATCAAGGGACTGCTCTCGGTATTTTTGGCATGGGTAACGTAGGTGCTGCCATAACAAACTTTGGCGCACCCTTTTTACTCGTTGCTTATGGCTGGGAAAATGTAGCCAAAATTTATGCCGTCACACTATTTGTCATGGCATTTATCTTTTGGTTTACCACAGAAGAAGACCCTGCCACTAAAGCAAGAAAAGAACGCGGTGAAAAAATACAACCTGCATTAATGCAACTGGAACCTTTAAAACATCCTAGAGTATGGCGTTTTGCAACTTATTACTTCTTTGTTTTTGGTGCATATGTTGCATTAGCGCTTTGGTTGCCTCGTTATTATATGGGGGTCTATGGTCTGGAGATTCAAACCGCCGGTATGTTAGCGGCAGCATATGCCTTACCAGGTAGTATTTTCAGAGCATTGGGGGGCTGGATGTCAGATAAAATTGGGGCCAGAAAAGTCATGTACATTACTTTTATCAGTACCTTAGTCTGCTTATTCTTCTTGTCATATCCTGCGACAGATTACAGCGTACACGGCATTAAAGGACCTATTAACTTTACGATAGCTATTGGTTTAGTCCCTTTTGTTATTTTAACCATATTCCTTGGTTTCTTCATGTCATTAGGTAAAGGAGCCGTTTATAAACATATTCCTGTTTATTACCCGGGGCACGTTGGGTCTGTCGGTGGTTTAGTGGGTCTAATTGGCGGGCTAGGTGGTTTTATTCTCCCTATCTGCTTCGGCTTAATGAATGACATTATTGGTGTATGGACCAGCTGTTTTATGTTGTTATTTGCAATTGTTACTATCTCATTAATTTGGATGCATACTGCAATCGTAATATCTGACAGAAGACATCATCCCGAATTAAAAGGACCTAAATCCTTACCTGAGATGTTAGAGGATTAATATTTAAGGTTTGTGAGATAGTCGTTTTTTTAACGGCTACAGGAATACTTGACCATTACAATTTGGAATAACGGCTATTTAGGTACCGAGGCGGTTGCTTGAGCTAAAATTAATAAAATATGATGAAAATTTGAACACACTAGATTAAAAGAACAATCTAGTCGTTATCTTTGTAGTTTTTAGAGGAATTTTAAAAAAATTGACCCAAAAGTTAGGTTGATACTTGTCTTTTAAAAATGAAGTTTCGGATTCAGGGGATAGTTAAAGTCTCCCGAATTCATCATAAACGTAAGCGTCAATTAAAGTACACATTCTAAACTACTTTAAAAAAGGGCAAACTATTACCTCCCATTAATTCCGGAGGCATTTATGAGTCCATCTCAAAATAAAGCGGCGATGCAAGACCATATACCGCAATGGCAAGCCAGTAGTTTATCTCAGTCCGAGTATTGCAAAGCCCATGATATTAAGTCACATATCTTCAGTTATTACAAAAATAAACTCAGTTCTGCGTAAGCGTCAATTAAAGTACACATTCTAAACTACTTTAAAAAAGGGCAAACTATTACCTCCCATTAATTCCGGAGGCATTTATGAGTCCATCTCAAAATAAAGCGGCGATGCAAGACCATATACCG
>Ga0209264_1001558_pt1 | contig 12608 bp, 10 predicted proteins | sample SaaInlV_DNA_150m_FD_184687 | JGI IMG/M metagenome (GOLD analysis project Ga0209264, IMG submission 184687) | Marine microbial communities from expanding oxygen minimum zones in the Saanich Inlet - SI075_LV_DNA_150m (SPAdes) (version 2) | ecosystem: Environmental > Aquatic > Marine > Unclassified... | reverse complement strand
TTTTGGCGGAATAATAATGGCTTTTGGAATGGCATCATGGGGAGGGAATCAATTTTTTGTAATTCCTATTGGATTATTTATTTTAGCATTACCCTTTCTTAGAAAAGATCATAAATTTCTATTATGGGGTGTTCCTCTATTTGTAGGAATATTTCTTTTAATTTCAGGTTCATTTGAAAGACCTGGATTATCTTTTGTATTTGGTTTGGGTGGATTATCCTTAATTATTTCAACTGTATTTTTAGTGAGTGTTATATTTATTCAAAAAATAAGCAAGGATGAAAATAAAATAAGAAATAGTTTATTTCTTTTAATTTCTTTAATTGTAATTGGTTCATTTTTAATAATCATAAATGATGAATCAAACCTTTTACCTCTGCCTAGTTTTAGATATCTAAATGCAATGAATCCGTTTTTGACAACTGTTGATCCTCTTACTGATTCAGTTGCAGAACATCAAAGTACATCCATCAGAATTTCCTTTTTACTTCATTCTGTTTGGATGATTTTTGCTGGAATTGGTATTTGGTTCATCTTATCTAAAAAAATATCTCAAAGTTTTGTTAAGAATGATATGAAGGTTTTTGTACTTATTATTGGAATAAGTGGGGTGTATGTTAGTTCCTCATTTATTCGACTTGAAGTCTTTGCATCTATATCATTGATAATCCTTTCTTCTATTGCATTATCCATTTTATCTAAAAATATTTTTAAAATTAAATTCTTTGGGAAAAGAAATAATTTATTTAAAATTTCATATGTTATAATTATAGTATTTTTATTTGCTCTTCCACTTGTTTTTCCAGAAAATAATAATTGGATTAGTAATGGAGCTTCCCCTCCGATAATCTTTACAGGAGCAACATCCAATCCTCCTACTACTGATTGGTTAGAAACTTTGGAATGGATTAAACTCAACACCCCTGAAAATGCAGTAATTGCATCATGGTGGGACTATGGATATTGGATTCAAACCCTGGGTGAACGAACTACTTTGATTGATAATGCTACACTTAGTACATGGCAAATTGAAAACATGGCAAAAATGTTCTTGAGTACACCTGTTGATAGTTGGAATATGCTTAAAGAGATGGATGCTGATTATGTACTTGTATTTTTGAGTGCTCAAAAAATAAATGATGAGGATGAACTTTATGTTTTAGGTGTGGGTGGTGATGAATCTAAAGTTATGTGGTTTGCTAAAATTGCCGAACGTCCAATTGAAAAATATTTAAAATTTGGTGCAATAGGGACAAATCATTTTAATGAACAAACAATGTTAGGCAAAATGATTCCATTTACCCCTGAATTGTATTATAATCCTGACACTCAAGAATATTCTGCAATCTATAAACATGGGTTTTTTGAAATTTCAAGCAAAAATATTGAATATGATTCTGATAATGATCCATTAAAGTTAGTTTATGCATCACCTAGTTTTATGAATGAGGATCCAGGACCTAAGAATATTGTATTAGTTTATCAAATTAATAAAAATTATGTCCCTAGTTTTATTCCTTGAATGATTCTTTTTCAATAAATAATAAAATAGAATTATTTAATCCAAGAGCTTAAAAGGAATTAATTTAATTTTATGTTGTGAAAATTCTATATATCTCGCCAAGATATGATGGTGGAATTGGTGGCCATGCAAAAAGAGTTGCAGAAAAATTATCTGAACAAGGTCATGATGTAAAGTTAATGAAAATACCTCATATACCTATTAAAAAATTAAAAAATCCATCATTTGTAATTTTTGGAAAATTAAAGGCACTAATTGATAATGAAACATATGATGCTGTACATGCATGGAATATTCCATCTGCATTTGTCATGAAAAATATAAAATCAAATAAAAAAATTCTTTCTGTTCATGGAATTTATTCGGAACAAGTTAAATTGTTACATTCACAAACTACAGGAAAATTGGCAAAAGTTGGTGAGGATAAAGCATTTTCTTATTCTACAAAATTAACTACTGATTCACAAACTGTTCAACAATATTATAAAGAAAAACATCAAGTTGATTTTATTCATTTACCTGCACCTCTAGATACAAAAAAGTTTAAAGATGTAGGGGAGGTCAAAAAAAATCCTAATCAAATTGTATATGTTGGAAGAGATAGTTTTGAAAAAGGTATTGATATTTTACAAAATATTGAATCAAAACTTAATGGAAAAGTTGTATATTGTACAAATTACTCATGGTCAAAAACAATGAAAATTCTCAAATCATCTAAATTACTTATTGTTCCATCTCGAATGGAGAGTCTTCCACAGGTAATAAAAGAAGCATTTTATCTAAAAATACCTGTTATTGCAACAAATGTAGGTGGAATTTCAGAAATAATTCAAAATGAGGAAACAGGATTTTTGATTCCATCTGAAAATGAGCAGGAAATGATTAATGCGATAAATAATTTAATTCAAAATGACAATATTATTGAAAAAATCACTAGTAATGCATTTGATTTTATAAACAAATTTTATTCATGGGATAAATTACTTCCTAAATATATTGAATTATATGAAAAATAATTGAATTAAAAAATTGATAGTTTTTATTCCCCGATTTAAAATTTATTTTAATGAAGCAAAAGTTAATTGATTTTTTAGTTTGTCCAACATGTAGACATTCAATTAATGTAAAAGTGAAGAAAAAAATTCGTGAAGATATTATTGAAGGAAAAATAATTTGTGATCATTGTAAAGATAATTTCAAAATTACTAATGGAATTCCACGATTTGTAGTGGATGAAACGAAAGATTTTGTTAAAACAGAAGCTGCATTTAGTTCCAAATGGCAAAAACATCACAAAAACCACCAGGCAAAAGATTGGGTTGATTTTCAAAGAAAATGGTTTTTAGATAGATATGGTTGGAAAAATGTAGAAAATTTTAATACATTTTTAAATTCAAAAACTACTATACTTGATGCAGGAACAGGAATTGGAAACAGTGCAAAATTTCTTTCTGCCAATAAAAATGCACAAGTATTTGCTTTAGATGCAAGTGATAGTGTAGATTTTGCGTATAAAAAATATGGAAAATTATCTAATGTTCATTTTTTACAAGCTGATCTTCGTCAATTACCATTTAAAAAAAGTTTTTTTGATTATATTTATTCAGATCAAGTTCTTCATCACACAAAAAATACTGGAACATCTTTCAAATATTTAACAAAATTTTTGACTAAATTGGGTCATATTTCTATTTACGTTTACAACAAAAAAGCACCTGTTAGGGAATATGTAGATGATTATATTCGTAACAAAACTGTAAAAATGTCTGTTGAAGAATGTACTGAGTTTTCTAAAAATATGGCTTATTTGGGAAAAAGCCTTTCACAATTAAAAAAGAAAATTAAAATTCCTCGTGACATTCCACTTTTAGGTGTAAAGGCAGGGGAATATGATGTACAGCGATTCATTTATTGGCATTTTTTAAAATGTTTTTGGGATGAATCTGATAATTTTGAAAGAAGTGTTGGTGTCAATTTTGATTGGTATTCCCCTAAGTTTGCATTTAGACACACTCCAAAAGAAGTTAAAACTTGGTTTAAAGAATCCAATTTAAAAATTACAAATTTCAAAGAAATTGAAAGTGGAATTAGTGTAACTGGTAAAAAATAATTATTTCATTCATCTAATGTTTTTTTTAAATTATCAATAAATTTTTGAGTAATTATTTTCCAACTAAAATTTTCTTCAACAAATTTTCTTCCCTCAACCCCCATCTCTTCAATTTTTTTTGGATCATTCAAAATTTTTTCAATTTTTTCAATTAATTCTTCAGAATTTCCTTTTTCTACCAAAAATCCTGTTTTTCCATCTATTATTAACTCTGGAATTCCCCCAACATTTGTAGCAATAACGGGTTTTTTCATTAATTGTGCTTCAAGTAAAGTTAGTGGTGACATGTCTAATCCTGAAATTAAAGCATAAATATCAATTTCTGATAAATATTCTCTAACTTTATTTGGATATTGTAATGGCCCTAACCATTTGAAATTTTTATATTTTTTTAATTTTACCATAATTTCTTTTCTAAATGGTCCATCTCCCACCCAATAAAATTTAACATTTGGAAATTTTTCAAGTACCTTTTCTAAAATTAACATTTCTTTTGCTTTATCCCAAATAACTGCACCTTGAAGTAATCCTACACATGGATGTTCTAATTTCATACCTTCGACATCATACCAATTAGACGGATCTATTCCTTGATGCATAACAAATGTTTTTTTATTTGGAATCTTTTCTTTTGTTATTTCATCTAAATAATTACAAATTGGAATAATTATTTCTGCATTCTTAAAACATTGCTCACCTATTTTTTCCCATGCATTTAGTGCTATTTTTTTTGGAAATGAATTGTAAATTGTTTCCCGAGCTGTTTTCATTTCTTTCCAATAATTCCCTCTAACATGAACTACTAATGGAATTTTCTCTTTAATTGCATCTAATCCAAAATGTCTTTGCCTATCTACTAAAATAATATCCGGTTTAAATTCTTCTATCAATTTTTTAAATGTGTTTTTTGGTTTTAACCAATGTTTTATTTTTCGACTAGGAAATCCATCAGAAAAATCTACATCGAGAACTACTTTTGTTTCAATTCCATGATTGATTAATTCTTTAGCAAATTCATTTAGATGGAATATTTTAGAACTAGATGCACCAATTAATATTTTCAAGTTAATTTCTAATAATTATTCAAGTATAATATTTGCTCGTATAAATTATAACTAAATTTCATCAAATTTTTTCATAGAAATAATTTCACTAATCCATTTTTCAAGAAATACTGTTGGTTTCCATCCTATTTTTTCTTTAATTAGGTCAATATTGGCAACTGTTTTTTGTACATCTCCTTGTAGAGATGGACCAAAAATAGGATTAATATTTAAATTTGAAAATTTTATGATTGTCTTTGCTAAATCTAATATTGTGATTGATGTATTTGTTCCTACATTGAAAAATTCATGATCAATATTACTATCCATTGACATAATATTTGCATCAGCAACATCTTCTACATATACAAAATCTCTGAATTGTGAACCATCGCCATTAATTTTTGGCGGTAATTTATCTCTGATTCTTTCTAAAAATAATTTTAAAACTCCTGCATATTCTTTTGATTGACCCTTTCCAAATACGTTGAAATATCTCAATCCAATTACTTTAACTCCCATTTCTGAGTATTTTTTTGCTAATTTCTCTTTTTTTAATTTTGTTTCAGCATATGGATTAATTGGATTTTTACTATCTGATTCTTCAATTGGAATTTTTTCTGGATTTCCATAAACACTTGAAGAACTTGCATAAACAACTTTGAAATTATTTTGTTTTGCTAGTTTTAGAATATTTTCTGTTCCATTAACATTAACATTTTGATATTCTTCAGGTTTATTGAATGAATCTTGAACCGATGCTAATGCAGCTTGGTGAAATATACCATCAATATTTTTTGTTTCTTTTTCAAGTAAATCTAAATTTAAAATACTATCATTAAGAAAAACTATTTTATCTTTAACTGCTGTTAAATTTTCCTCTTTACCCGTGTTTAGATTATCAATTACTGTTACATTGTCTCCTCTAGAAACTAATTTTTTTACTATATTGCTTCCAATGAATCCTGCCCCTCCAGTTACAATATATTTCAATTTTGTTTACCTAATCCAATTGCATAGTAATCTACATCTAATTGTTTTTTTGCTAACATCCTTCTACAATCAATCACAAATTTTCTTGTCATATATTTAAATTGATTATTATTTAATTTCTCATATTGTTTCCACTGTGTCATGATAATTACACATTGACTTTTTGCTAATGCATCTTCAATTGTTTTTGCATAATTAATTTTTTCTTTAAAAATTCTTTGTGTATTTTTCATTGCTTTTGGATCATGAATTATAATTTTGGCTTTTTTATTTAGTAATTTCTTGATTAATTCAATTGCTATCGAATCTCTGATATCATCGGTATTTGGCTTAAATGCTGTTCCTAAGATTGTAATTTTCTTTGAGGCTAAATTTCCCAATTTTTGTTTAATCATTAAAATTATTTGCTCTAATTGTTTAGTGTTAACTTCCTCTACTGCATTTAGAAGTGTTGGATTAATTCCTGATGCCTTTGCAAAATTAATCAAAGCCTTCATATCTTTTGGTAGACATGAACCACCATAACCTGGACCTGCATTAAGAAATAATTTCCCAATTCTAGGATCTAATCCAATTGTTTTTCCTATGTCATCAATATTTGCTCCAGGAATATTTTGACAAATATTTGATAATTGATTAATAAAACTAATTTTAGTTGCAAGAAATGAATTATTTGCATATTTTATAATCTCAGCTGTTTGATGATTAGTGATAATTATTGGTACATTAGGATGTAATTTCATGAATAATTTTTTAGCTTTTTTCATAAATTCTGTTTGATTACCGCCAAGAACTACTGCATGAGGAAATTTTGTATCTCTTATTGCACTACTTTCTTGTAGAAATTCTGGATTTGATATTAATTCAAAATCTTTTCCATTTTTTTTATTTGATTTTTTTTCCAAAATTGGTAAAATAACTTTCTTCATTGTTCCCGGAATTACCGTACTTTTGATAAGAATTATTGGTTTTTTCTTATTTTTTAGAATATTTTCACCAATAGTGGAAACAGCTTTTTTAATTATAGATAGATCAATTGAACCATTTTTATTCTGTGGTGTTCCAACTGTTACAAAAATAAAATCACAGTCATTAATCATTGAAAAATCATTTTTAATTTTTAATTTCTTTTTTAGTCCATTTTGTAAAATATCTTCTAATTCTGGTTCAAAGAATGGTGAAATTCCATTATTAATTTTATTGCATTTTTCATTATCTATATCTATTCCAACAATGTCATATCCTTTAGAGGCTAATACACTAGTTAGTGATAATCCTACAAATCCTAAACCAATAACTCCTATTTTCATATGTACAATCTTCTTACCGTTATCTTAAAAATCATGCTTTTCTAAATGTAATATCCTGTGCTTCTCTATAAGATGAAACTGTTCCAACATCTACCTCTTCCTCATTTTTTTCTAATGTTATTGCAAGTACTTTTTGTTTTTCTTGGATTAATTTTTGTATGGCATCAGTCAATTGATATTCTTTATTTTTTCCTGGTTTAATTTTTTTTAAACTTGAAAAAATATCTGATTTAAAATAATATATTGGTAATATTCCATATTCTGATTTTGGTTTATTTGGTTTTTCTTCAACTCCAACTACATTAAATAATTTATTTGAAATCTTTTCAATAGTTGGAACTCCATATCTTTTAGAATCTGTAACTTTTTTACAAAGTAATATTGCTTTTACATCTGGATTTTTTTTAGCTGTTTCAATTAAACGTAAAACAGGATGATTAGATTTACTCAAAATTGTTACATCCCCTGCATGTAAAATAAAATCATTATTCCCTACATATTTTTCAGCTCGTTTAACTGCATCACCAAAACCTAATGGTCTATTTTGATTTATCCAAACTAAATGTGATTTTTCTAATTTTTCATAAAATTTTGTTATAATTTTTTTGTTATCTCCTGATAAATCTCTCAAATACATTTCATCTGGTGTAAAATGATCTTCAATTGATCTTTTCTCTCTACCCACAATAAAACAATAATCCTTAAAACTCATTGAGTAAAGCTGTTCATAGACGTATTGCAATAAAGGTGAAACTACTTTTTTATTTGTAAAAATATTTGAAAATATTGGCATCATTTCTTTAGGTATTTCCTTTGTAAATGGCAATAACCTTGTACCCTTACCTGCTGCTGTAATTACAATTTTAGTCACAAAAGCTCATCTTTATTTTAGAAATTGTGCTTTTAAAATTTTGTATTCAATACACTATAACAAATTAAAATAAGGTCATAATAGGTTCAAAATATTATCCGTGATATAATGTCTGATTTAAAAATAAACATGAATAATTTTGAGGAAGTCAAAAAATCATTAAATTCAAAATCTTTACGAGTATGTGTAATTGGAATAGGTAGAATTGGTTTGCCTACTGCATTATCTTTTGCAAAATCTGGATTACAAACAATAGGTGTTGATATTAACGAAAACTTGGTTCAAGATATTAATTCAAAAAAATTCCCTTTAAAAGATGAACCTGGATATGAAAATATTTTTCATGATGTTTTGGAAAAAAAACTTTTTTCAGCTACTACAAAAATTGCAGATGCTGTTAATAATTCTGATTTAATATTATTGTCATTGCCAACACCTATGGATGAAAATAATATTCCTGATTATTCTGCATTAATTATTGTTGGTTCGCAGCTTTCAGAAATTCTAAATCCAAATTCGTTAGTAATAGTTGAAAGTACTATTGAACCTGGTTTTATTGAAGATGAAATGATTTCACTAATATCAAAATCTGGTAGATTAAAAATTGAAGATAATTTCTCTATTGGTGTTTGTCCTGAAAATGCAAATCCTGGTGAAATATTACATGACTTTACAAATCTCCCAAGATTAGTAGGAGGAATCAATCAAAATATTACAAAAATAATTACTATGATTTACAAATATGTTTTTTCAGTTGAGTTAATTGAAATGGAAAATTGTAAAACTGCAAATGCAGTGAAATTAACTACCAATGTATTTAGAGATATCAATATTGCATTTGTAAGTGAATTAGCACTAATGTTTGAAAAATTAGGAATTGACACAATGAAAGTTTTAGAAGCTGCTAAAGCAAAATATAATTTTCAAGTACATTATCCTGGAGCTGGAGTAGGCGGTCCATGTTTGCCAATTAATTCATATCAACTTCTTAATACCGCAAGACGTACAGGTACAAAATTAAGTATTATTGAATCTGGTAGAATGATTAATGAATCAATGCCAGATCATGTAATCAAACTTACTTGTGATGCATTTAATGAATACAAAAAACCTATAAAAAATAGTAAAATTCTAGTTATGGGAATTTCGTATAAACCAAATGTAAAAGATATTCAACTCACTCCAGCTAAGGAAATAATTGAAAAATTTCAGAATCTTGGTAGTCTTGTACATATCTATGATCCATTTTTTAGTTCAACTGAAATTTTTGGACTAAAAGTAGAAGATAATTTTGAAGATATTTTGCCTGAAATGGATGCGGTGGTTATTGTAACTGGTCATGATGAATTTAAACGCATAGAAATTGATTCCTTTTTAAAAATGAAATCAAAAATTTTAATTGATACTAGAGGAATAATTGATCCTATTTCTATAAAAAATAAGAACTTAATTTTTAGAGGATTGGGACGTGGAGACTTTTAATCCAAAAATTAATCCTTTATCTATAGTAGATATTCTAACCCTTCGATATGATCCATCTATAATCCCAAATTTACCTAAAAAAGAATGGACTGATTTTAAATCTAATAATGTGCCTCCAAATATAGAATTAATTGAAAATTTAATTTTAAAAGATATTTCTAAAAATCTTGAATTATTAAACCCAAAAAAATTATGTATTGCCCTTAGCGGAGGTGTTGATTCTACACTAATTCTATCATTAATTAGAAAATCAAACCCTGATATTGAAATTGAAGCAATTTCAATAAAATTTGCAAATAGTGTTGATGAAACATCAAATGCATCAAAAATAGCTGAAAAATTTGAGGCTAATCATAATATCGTCTATTTGGAAAATTATTTGTCTGAAATGCCTAAGGCAATTTATGAAATTAAAAGACCTTTTTGGGACTTGCATTGGTATTATGTATCTAAAGAATCTAAATCCCTTTCAAATATTCTTGCATCTGGCGATGGTGGTGATGAAATCTTTGGTGGATATACATTTAGATATGAAAAATTTCTGTCGTTAACTAATTCAAATTCCACCCCATTAGAGAAAGTAAAGGCATATCTTTCTTGTCATGAGAGGGATCGTGTACCTGATCAAGAATTACTATTTGGACATAAATCTAATTTTTCTTGGAATGCAATTTATAATTCACTTTTACCTTATTTTGATAATTCATTATCTGGATTGGATCAAGTATTTCTTGCTGATTACAACGGAAAACTCTTGTATAATTTTAATCCTGTAAATACTAGAATAGCTAAAAGTTTTGATATTGAATTACTTACTCCTTTATTGAATGATAATTTAATTTCATATGGACTAACTATTCCAAATAAACTCAAGTATGATCCAACTCAGAATATTGGTAAACTCCCATTAAGAGATTTACTTGTAAAAAATCAAGCTGATTCATTAATTTCAAAAGAGAAACTTGGATTCAATGTTAATACAACTAATTTATGGAAATCTACTGCTCATTCAAAATGTAAGGAATTTCTTGATAACGCTAGAACTGTTAAAGATGGTTGGATAAATAATGAATGGATTGAAAAATACATTGATAAGGAAAATTTAGATATAAAATATATCAATAAATTTCTTGGATTACTTGCATTTGAAATATGGTATAGATTATTTATTACTGAAGAATTATCTCCAAATACAAAATTATAAAAAATTTATGAAATATGAGAAAATGATTTAAGATGAGGAATAAAGAAATTTTATGAGTAATTTTCTAAGTAAATTCAAACATGTTATTCTCAAAAGGCACGTTTATGGGTGGTCTTCACCATTAAGAGTACTTCCTGATTTAATAGTAATTGGAGTAGTTAGAAGTGGAACTACTTCGTTATACCATTATCTTTCACAACATCCATCAGTAGTGAAATCTGCATATGACGAATTGGGATATTTTGATTCCAATTACAAATTAGGGTTAAATTGGTACAAGTCATTTTTTCCATCCATTTTTGAAAAAAAGAAAGTTATGCAAAAAAATAAAAAATTTATGACATATGATGTAACACCTTTTTACATATACCATGAAAAAGCTCCTGAAAGAATTCATCAAATTCTTCCAAATTCAAAATTAATACTTGTTTTACGAAATCCCGTAGATAGGAGTTATTCTAATTATTTTCTTGGTAACCAAAAGAAAACATTTGAAGCAATTATTGCAGATGAAAAAAAAATTCTTAATAAAATTAATAAAAATAATGTAGATGAATATTATAATTTTGTTCATACTAGCATGTTAGCTAGAGGTTTTTATGCTGAACAATTAGAAAATTGGTACAAGTCATTTTCTAAAGATCAAATATTGATTATTAAAAGTGAAGAATTTGCAACAGACACAAACAAAATTATGAATAATATTTTTGATTTTTTGGAACTTCCACATTATGATATACCTGATAATTCTAAGAAAAATAAAATTCATTATGAACCAATGAAAAAAGAAACCCGTGATGATTTAATAGAATTTTTTCGTCCATATAATGAAAAATTATATTCATTAGTAGGAAGAAATTTTGATTGGGAAAATTAATTTTTAATATATGGTTTAACATTTTCAATAAATTTTTTTGCTATGATGTCCCAATTAAATTTTTTAATTACAAATTGTTTTCCTTTAGTTCCCATTTTTTTTCGTAAATTTTCATCATCAAATAATATAGTTAATTTTTCAATTAAATCTTTAGGATCATTTTCTTTAATTAAAAAACCTGTTACTTTATCTTCCATCATTTCATAAATACCTCCTACATTTGTGGCAATAACTGGTTTTTCCATTAATTGGGCTTCTTTTAATGTCAGTGGAGCCAAATCCATGCCGCTAATTAGTGCATAAACATCAATACTAGAAAGAAATTTACTAACTTCTTCAGGATATTGTAATCTTCCTAACCATTTAAAATTTTCATACTCTTCTAACTCTTTAACAATTTTTTGTGTGTATGGTCCATCCCCTGCCCAATAGAAAGTTATGTTTGGCATTTTTTTCAAAACATTTTTTAAAATTAACATTTCTTTAGTTTTACCCCACCAATTTGCATCCTGTAATAGACCTACACATGGATGTTTTAATTCCATTTTTTTGTTAGAATCCAATGCCAAATGATTTATGCCTTCAAAAAATACTGGAGTGTTTTGATTAGGATGATGTTCTTTTATGATATCTATCAAATAATTAGAAATTGGAAAAATTGCAGAAGCTTGCTCAAAACATTTTTCTGCTGTTCTATTTTTAAACCAAAGAATAATTCTATCTTTAAAATTACTATGTATTGTTTTTTTAGCCCACTCTAATTCTGACCAATAATGGCCTCTAAGTAATACAAATAGTGGAATCTTTTCTTTAATTGCATCTAATCCAAAATGTGATTGTTTATCTACAAAAACTCCATCCGGTTTGAATTCATTTATTAAATTTTTAAATTTTTTATTTGGAATTAATTCTGAAATTTTTTTACTAGGAAAACCTGTACTATAGTCTGAATCTTGAACTAACATACATTCTACACCTAATTTTTCTAACGCTTTAGAAAATTGTTGCATGTGAAAAAATTTACCTTTACTGCCATACGCTATCAATATTTTCATTTTTTTTATATTCCCTAATTGAATTGAGTAATAAATATACTAAAAAATGGTTGTGGTTAAATTATACCATGAATTGATATACCTCGTATAGATATTGATGTTATGGCTGAACCTAAATCACCCTTTTTTCGTGCTTGGTAT